>JADMIO011101950.1_pt1 | contig 24440 bp, 27 predicted proteins | sample 8958161 | NCBI WGS metagenome assembly JADMIO01 (sample SAMN16585339, study PRJNA669376) | soil metagenome | isolation source: Crop rotation soil | place: USA: Cullars Rotation, Alabama | collected 2011
CCGCGACTTCAAGTCACGTGAATTCCAAGCTTCGGATCCCACTGTGCTGGAAAGCACGGCCTGCACGCGGCGCTCGCCATCCCGCGCGGCGTCCTCGAGCAGCACACGCCGCTCACCGTCTGCGAGACGGCGTCGGTGTTCGGCGAGACGCTCGTCTTCCGCCGCCTGCTCGACGAGACGACGGAGCCCGAGGCGCGCCTGGCGCTGCTCGCGCAGAACATCGAGGGCTCGATCGCGACCGTCTACCGCCAGACGGCGATGAACCGCTTCGAGCACCTCGCGCACACCGCGCGCCGGGAGCAGGGCGAGCTGTCGGTCGAGCAGATCGGGGACCTCTGGGCCTCCTCGCAGGAGGAGCTCCTGGGCGACGCGGTCGAGGTGACCGACAACTACCGCTCGTGGTGGTCCTACGTCCCCCACTTCATCGGGACGCCGGGCTACGTCTACGCCTACGCCTACGGGCAGCTGCTGGCCCTGTCGGTCTACGGCCGCTACCTCGAGGAGGGCGAGGACTTCGTCCCGCGCTACCTCGACATGCTCGCCGCCGGCGGCTCGCGCAGCCCCGAGGACCTCGCGGCGATCGCGGGCCTCGACCTCGCCGACCCCGGCTTCTGGGCCAGCGGCGTGGAGCTCGTGCGAAACCAGCTCGACGCGGCCGAGGAGGCCGCGGGCGCGGTGCTCGTGCAGCGCAGCTGACGGCGCGGATCAACAAAAGCGACGCGGTCCCAAGCCGCTTGAGGAACTCTCCTCCAGGTCGCACCCGAAGGGCGCCCTGGTCTCTGAGTGGCGAGCCTCACACCTCGTGGCTTCGCTCTTTGCGGCTCGGTTCCGCGTCTGGGAAGAACGTACGCCCCGCGCGTCCCGCAATGCAAGGGCCCAAGTGGCCATATCCCGCATCCTCCGCAGAAATCCGTGAATCCGGAGGAGCCGGGAGGACCGGTTGCCACAATGGGTCACATGGAAGGCTCCTCACAGGCCCCTCCCGGCTGGCTGCCCCCCACGCACCAGCCCGCTGCGCCTGAGCCCGTCGCCGCGCCGGCGCCGCCGCAGGCCCCCGCGCCGGGCGCCTTCGGCGAGGAGCGCCAGAGCCTCCTGCGCCGGGCCTGGGGCTCGGTCCTCGTCGGGCTCGCCGTCCTGGCGAAGTTCGGCAAGGCGGCGCTGCTGCTGTTCCCGAAGCTCAAGATCCTCACGACCTCGGGCACGATGCTCGTCTCGATCGCGGCCTACACGCTCATCTGGGGCTGGCAGTTCGCCATCGGCTTCGTGGTGCTGCTCTTCGTCCACGAGATGGGTCACGTCATCCAGCTGCGCCGCGAGGGCGTCGAGGCCAGCGCGCCGGTCTTCATCCCGTTCATGGGCGCGGTCGTCTGGGCGAAGTCGCTCGGCGGCAACGCGCTGGCCGAGGCGCGCGTGGGCCTGGCCGGCCCGATCCTCGGGACCGTCGGCGCCGCCGCGTGCATCCCGATCTACCACGCGACCGGCAACAACCTCTTCCTCGCACTCGCCTTCACCGGGTTCTTCCTGAACCTCTTCAACCTGCTGCCCTTCGGCTTCCTCGACGGCGGCCGTGCCGCCGCGGCGATGAGCCCGTGGATGTGGCTCCTCGGCGTGTTCGGGATGGTCATCCTCGTCCTCACCTTCCCCAACCCGATCATCATCCTCATCGCGGTCCTCGGCCTGCTGGAGACCTACCGGCGCTTCAAGGCGATCCGCAGCGGCGACAGGGAGACGCTCGAGTACTACCGCGTGGCGCCGAAGCACCGGCTGCTGGTCGCGGCCGTCTACCTCGCGCTCATCGCGGTGCTCGTGGTCGGCATGGACCTGACGCATATCGAGCGCACGATCGCCGACGCGCGCTCCTAGCCGACCGTCACCGACTCGCAGTCGGCGGCGGTGCTGTCGACGGCGTCGGCCTGCACGGCGTCGTCGCCGTCGCCGCAGGTGATGCGGTCGCTGTCGCCGTTGCGCGCGTCGATGACGTCGTCGCCGGCGCCCGCGTCGATGGTCGAGTAGATCAGCGGCGGACCGACCGCGATGCGGTCGTCGCCGTCCCCGAGCCACGCGGAGAGCGTGAACGGCTGGCCGTCCCCGTCACAGAGCGCCGTGACGATCAGCGCGCGGCAGTTGATGGCGTCGAGCGTCGGCGCCGAGGTGATCAGCGCGCCGTGATCGTCGACGCGGACGAGGTCGCCGGACGTCGCGTCGCTCACGTCGTTCGCCTCGCCCGGTGCGGCGACGTAGCTGATCTCGTCGTAGCTGACGCGCCATATCCCATGGCCGTCGATCGTGGAGGCTCCGGCGGCCGGGACCGCGACGAGCGCGGCGGCCGCGATGGTCAACAGCAGCGCGATTCTCACCATGAAGGCGAGAACGCAGCGCCGCGGCGTTTCTAGCGGTTGGCCTCGCGCAGCGCGCGCTGCATGTCGCGCTGGCTCTCGCGCTGCTTGATCGACTCGCGCTTGTCGAAGCGGTCCTTGCCGCGCGCCAGCGCGATCTCGACCTTCGCGCGGGAGCCCTTGAAGTAGATGCGCGTCGGGACGAGCGTCAGGCCGCGCTCCTTGATGCGCGCCTCGAGGCGCTCGATCTCGCGCCGGTGGACGAGCAGCTTGCGCGGGCGCTCGGGCTCGTGGTTCTCACGCGAGGCGGGCGCGTAGGGCGCGATGTGGACGTTGTGCAACCACAGCTCGCCGTCGCGAAAGGAGGCGTAGCCGTCCTTGATCTGCACGCCGCCCTCGCGCAGCGCCTTGACCTCCGTCCCCTGCAGCACGAGGCCGGCCTCGACCTTGTCGAGGAACTCGTAGCGGTAGGACGCGTAGCGATTGCTCGCGACGTCGCCCGGTGCGACCTTGCGCTTCTTGCCGGCTGCCATGGTCCTGGCAGCCTAGTCGGGCGCCGCCGGCGCGCTCAGACCGCGACCGCGGCGAGGTGCTGCTCGAGCGCGGCCACGCACTCGGCGTCGAACTGGGTCCCCGCGTTGCGGGCCAGCTCCTCCAGCGCCACCTCGGGGCTGAGCGCCAAGCGGTACGTGCGGTCGCTCGTCATCGCGTCGAACGCATCGGCGACGAGCAGGATGCGCGACGCCTGCGGGATGGCGTCGCCGGCGAGGCGGTCGGGATAGCCCTGCCCGTCGACGCGCTCGTGGCTGTGGCGGATCCACGAGACGATGGGCTCCAGGCCCTCCACGGACGCGACGATCTCCGCACCGGCGACCGCGTGCTTGCGCACCTCCTCCCACTCCGCGGCGTCCAGCGGCCCGTCCTTGCGCAGGATGCGCTCGGGGACGCGGATCTTGCCGACGTCGTGCAGCATCGCCGCGAGGCGCAGCAGGTCGAGCTGCTTCGGGCTCCAGCCCAGGCGCACCGCGATCCCCGCCGCGTACTCGGCGACGGCCTCGCCGTGCTCGTGGGTCACCGACATGCGCTGATCCACCACGCCGGCCAGCGCCGCGGCCCAGCTGAGCTCGCGCTGCATGCGCACGCCGAGCCGCTCGCGGCCGTTCTTGCGCATGTAGAGGTCGGCGTCGGCGACGTGGTGCAGCTCGTCCTGGTCGGACCCGTCGACCGGGAAGACGGCCATGCCGGACGTCGCCGGGGCCACCTCGGCCAGCGCGGCGTGGACGCGGCCGCCGACGACCCGCGGGTCGCCACCGACCACGAGGATCCCGAACTCGTCGCCGCCCAGGCGGCCGACGGTGTCGGTGGCCCGGGTCTGCTCGGCGAGGACCGCCACGACGCGGCACAGCAGGCGGTCGCCCGCGGCGTGCCCCTGGGCGTCGTTGACGCCCTTGAAGTCGTCGAGGTCGAGGACGAGGAGGGCGAGGGTGTTGCCGTCGCGCTTTGCGCGCGCGATCTCCGCGTCGAAGCGCTCCTCGAACCCGCGGCGGTTGAGCGCGCCGGTGAGCGCGTCACTGCGCGAGACGCGGGCCAGCTCGTTGCGCTGGGCGCCGTGGTTGCGCGCCTGCCAGGCGCAGATCCACGTCGCGTTGACGAGACCGGCCGCGAAGAGAAAGGCGTACTCCGCACGGACGCCGCCGGCGAAGGTCGCGAGGCCGACATAAGCCAGCACGTCCAGGGCTCCGACCGCGAGCATGGACGGCAGCGGGTAGGACAGCGCGGAATACGCCAATGGAAGGAAGAGCAGGAAGGTCAGCGGGCTGCCCGCCCCGCCGTCGATGACCGCCCCGGTGGCGATCAGCACGACGAGGCTCGCGCTCCAGGCGAGGAAGAAGGGCTCGCGCCCGCGGCCGCGGATCCAGCGCTCGAGCGGCATCGCGGCGATCGCCAGCGTCATCGCCAGCGCGCCGGCCGTCAGGAGCACCATCGCCTCGCGGTGCGGCTGCGCCCACGTCCAGGCGATGTACACGCCGAGATAGACGCAGGCGAAGACGCTCGGCCAGACCCCCGTGCGCAACGTGCGCAGGCGGAACTCGACCTCGGAGGACTCGGGCTGCGTGCGGGAGCGCGCCATTCCTGTGGCAATCGGCACCTGCCGGGTCAGACTTGACCGTCGCGACCGAACTCCACGGGGTCCAGATCGACCCGTCCCCGCGGCGCCTCCACGCGGTGCACGCGCACCCGGACCGGGTCGCCGAGGCGGATCGCCCCTCCGGCCTTCGTGCCGTGGAGGATCGTGCCCTGCGGGTTGAGCTCCCACCACTCGCCGCGCATGCGCCGCACGGGCAGCAGGCCCTCGTACCCGGCGCCGAAGGCGACGAACGCGCCGGCACCGATGACCCCGCTGACCTCGCCGTCGTACTCCTGCTCGAAGCCGCGCTCGAACAGCTCGCGCTCGAGCAGGAAGCACTTCGCGACGCGGTCGGCGTCGCGCTCGATGGTCATCGCGTCGCGCTCGCGCTGGGACGTCCACGTCGCCGCCTCCTCCAGCGCGCCGGGACGCGGCAGCGGGTCGTCGCCCGCCCCGATCGCGTCGAGCAGCGAGCGGTGGCAGACGAGGTCCGGGTAGCGGCGGATCGGCGACGTGAAGTGGCAGTAGTGCTCCAGGCGCAGCCCGGCGTGCCCGAGGTTCTGCGGCGAGTAGTGCGCCTGCTTGAGGGCGCGCAGCACGAGGAACGTCAGCGCCATGCGCCCGTGGCCGGCGCGACGCGCGTGCTGGTCGACGAGGTGCGAGATCTCCGCGACGAGGTCCGCCGCCTGCTGGGAGGTGATGCGCTCGGGCACCGGCGGCGTGGCGATGTCGAGCGAGTCGAGCTGGTCGACGAGCCGCTCGACGGCCTCGGGGGACGGGCGCTCATGGACGCGGTACAGCGCCGGCAGCCTGCGGTCGGACAGCAGCCTGGCGACCTGCTCGTTGGCAGCGATCATCAGGTGCTCGATGACCCGGTGGGACTCCGTCTGCACGCTCAGCGTCTGCTCGACCACGTGGCCGCGGTCGTCGAACTGGAACTCCGGCTCTGGGTTGTCGACCGCGAGCGCGCCCTCTCGGTCGCGGCGGCGGGCCAGCGACGCCGCCGCGGCGCGCGCCGCGGCAAGCGGCTCCGCCCACGGCGCGCGGGCGTGCTCCGCGCCGGCGAAGATGCGGTCCACGCGGTCGTAGTCCAGGCGCTCGTCGGAGCGGATGAGGGAGCGGTGGAAGGCCGCCTTGACGACCTCCTCCCCGGCGACCTCCATCTCGACCGTCACCGCGAGCCGGTCCTGCCGGGGCACGAGCGAGCACGCGTCGTTCGACAGCGCCTCGGGGAGCATCGGCTCGACCTTGCCCGGGACGTAGACGCTCGTCGCCCGCAGGTACGCCTCGCGGTCGATCGGCGAGCCGGGCCGCACAAACGCGCTGACGTCGGCGATGTGGACCCAGATGCGCCACCGATTATCGCCCAGCGCCTCGGCGGAGATGGCGTCGTCGAAGTCCTTTGCCGTCGCCGGGTCGATCGTGAACGTCACGAGGTCGCGCAGGTCCCTGCGCGCGCGTGCGCCGGGGTCTGACCCCGCTTGCACGACATCGCGCGCCTCGCGCGCAGCCCGCTCGATCCCCGGCGCGAACGAGCGCCGCAGCCCGCGGTGGAGCATGAGGGCCTCGAGGACGTCGGAGGCGTTGTCGGGCCGGCCGAGGACGCGCAGCACCTTCGCGTGGCCGCGGCCCTGGCCGGCCGTGCGCAGCAGCGCCAGGACGCCCGGCCGTGCGTCGCGGTGCTTGTCGACGACGACGCGGCGGCCGCGCTCGAAGAAGGCCTCGCCGGTGAGGAAGCGCCCGCGCTTGTCCAGCAGCGCGACCATCACGCCGCCCGGGTGCGGCGCGTCGCGCGAGTCGCGCGGGCGGCTCACGCCGTCTTTGCCGCGAGCACCCGCAGCGCCACGTCGAGCGCCTCGTCGCGCCGCGTGTCCGGGTCGTCGCGCGCCGGGACCGACGGCTTGAGCCCGACCCCGGTCTTGACGCCCTTGCCGCCGAGGTTGCGGCCGTTCGGCGTGAAGTACTGCCCCGCGGTGATGTCGAGCGCGCCGCCGTTGGAGAGCTCGATGATCTGCTGGAAGACGCCCTTGCCGAACGTGCGCGTCCCCACCAGCGGCGCGCGCTTGCGGTCCTGCAGGGCGCCGGCGACGATCTCCGACGCGGACGCGGTGCCGCGGTCGACGAGCACCACGAGCGGCGTCTTCGGCGCCACGGGATCACCCGTCGCGTTGAGCGTCCGCGCCTTCACCGCGCGCCCGCGCGTCGTGACGATCGGCCCGTCGGGCAGGAACGCGCTGGCGATGAGCTGCGCCTCGTCGACGAGGCCGCCGCCGTTGCCGCGCAGGTCGAGGACGATGCCCTTCGCGCCGCGCTTGCGGGCGCGGCGGATGGCGTCGTAGACCTCGGCGTGTGCGCCGGAGCTGAACGTCGACAGGCGCACGGTGGCGAGCTTCGTGCCCTTGTAGTCGCGCACCCGGGAGGCGACGACGGGCACCGAGACGGTCGCCCGGACGAGGCGCTTGGAGCGCACGACGCCCTTGTGGCGGACGCGCAGCGTCACCGGCGTCCCGGGGCGGCCCTTGATGAGCGCGACGGACTCGTTCTGCGACTTGCCGCGCAGCGGGACGCCGTCGGCGGCGACGATGATGTCGCCCGTGCGGATCCCGGCGCGGTCGGCCGGCGACTTGTCGAAGACGTCGGCGACGCGCAGGCCGCGCCGGTCCTCGGAGACAGTGATCCCGACGCCGGAGAACTCGGCGTTCTGGACCTCCTTGAAGCGGCGGTACTGGCCCGGGCTGAAGTAGTTGGAGAAGCGGTCGTCGAGGCTGCGCACGACGCCGTCGATCGCCTTGTCGGCCAGCTTGTCGCGGGTGATCGGGCGGTAGTAGCGGTCGTGCACGTCGTCGATCGCCTCGCGCACGACCCGCGTGTCCTGATCGCCGACGAGCGGGTCGCGCACGACGTCGGGCAGGCCGTCGGGGTGGGCCCCGAGGTAGATGCCGGCCGCGAGCAGCACGAGGACCAGCGGGATCCAGATGAGCGAGCGCACAGGCAGATCAGGCTACTGAGCGCCCTGCGGGGCGGGACCCGGCCTCAGACGCGCAGGAAGCGGCGCAGCGACAGGCCCGACCCCGCGGCCGACACCCCCACGCTGGCCAGCAGGAGGATGGCGATGAGCACGCCGAAGTTGATCGTCTTCGGCGCGGCGATGAGCGCGAAGTCCTTGGCGAGCGGGTCGATCAGGGCGATCTTGCCGACGACGAGCAGCCCGATCGCCAGCGCGCCGCCGATCGCGCCGAGCACCAGGCCCTCGATCACGAACGGCCAGCGGATGAACCAGTCGGTCGCGCCGACCAGCTTCATCACCTCCACCTCGCGGCGGCGTGAGAAGAGCGACAGGCGGATCGTGTTGGAGATCAGCAGCACCGAGGCGACGACGAGCAGGATCGCCAGCAGGCCCATGCTGAGCTTCACCACGCGCGTGGCGGTGAGGATCTTCTGCGTCTCGTCCTTGCGGTTCTTGACCTGCTCGATCGCCGGGTCCGCGGTCGTGCGGCCGCCGGCCGGCGAGGCGGGCGCGAGCGCGTCGCGCAGCTTGAGGACGTTGTCGGGCTTGTCCGGCGTGACGCGGAAGGTGTCGGGCAGCGGGTTGGAGCCGAGCAGCTCGTAGGCCTCCGGGTTGCGCTTGCGCTCCTGCGCGTAGGCCTTGGCCTTGGACACGAACTCGACCTTGCCGACGTACGGCGTGTCGCCGTCGATCTTCTGGCGCACGCGAGCGATGTCCGTCTTGCCGGCGTCGCGCTTGAGGTAGACGTCGACGAGCACCCGCCCGCGGACCTCGTTGGCGGCGCCGGTGGTCGCCTGCACGACGGGGATGAACACGCCGAGGACGAGCACCGTCACCAGCACCGAGCACATGGCCGCGAACGACGGCACCGCGTTGCGCTTGAGCGAGCGCAGCGACTCGCGTGCGAAGAAGCCGAGCGTCACCGGAAGATCTCGTCGAAGTCGTCGTCGTCGTGCATGCGGCGCGGCTCCGGGGCCGGCTCGCCGCGCATGAGCGCGCCGAACTCGGCGGTGCTCTCGCCGCCGCCGGGCGCGTAGAGGCCGGTCTGCTCGTCGCGCACGATCCGGCCCTTGCTCAGCTCGATGACGCGCCGGCGCATGCGGTCGACCATGTGCGAGTCGTGCGTCGCCACCAGCACGGTCGTGCCCGTGCGGTTGATGCGGTAGAGCAGCTGCATGATCCCGATGGAGGTCTCGGGGTCGAGGTTGCCGGTCGGCTCGTCGGCCAGCAGCAGCGGCGGGTGGTTGACGAAGGCGCGCGCGACGCTGACGCGTTGCTGCTCGCCGCCCGAGAGCTGGTCGGGGTAGTTGTGCAGCTTCGTCGCAAGGCCGGTGAGGCGCAGGATGTCCGGCACCTTCGCGCGGATCTCCTTGCGCGAGTGCCCGGTCACCTGCAGCGCGTAGGCGACGTTCTCGTAGACCGTGCGGTCGGGCAGGAGCTTGAAGTCCTGGAAGACGACGCCGATGTTCCGGCGGAAGTACGGGACCTTGTTGCGCGTGATCTCGGCCAGGTCGCGGCCCGCGACGCGGATGGTGCCCCCGGTCGGCTCGAGCTCCTTGATGAGCAGCCGCATGACCGTCGACTTGCCCGATCCGGTGGAGCCGATGAGGAAGACGAACTCGCCGCGGCCGACCGCGAAGGTCGCCCCGTCGAGGCCGGTGTCGCCGCTGTCGTAGCGCTTGGAGACGCCGCGGAACTCCACGACGTCCGGCGCCCGCTCGCCAGGGCGTGCCTTGTCCTGCAGCCTCTCAGCGTGCCGTTCGATGATCGCCATCGCGCACCGAGGTTAGTTCGCGGGGTCACCGATCCCTGCACGATCCCTCCCCGCCGGGGGGACGTGCAAGGCACGTTGCACGGCGCCGCTATCGTGACCGGCAATGGCGCAGATCACGACCGAGACCCTCCCCAACGGCCTTCCGCTGCACCGGATTTCGATCCCCGGCACGCGCGCCGCGACCGTCCTCGTCGCCTTCGACGCCGGCGCCCGCACGGAGCGCCCCGAGGAGAACGGGATGGCGCACTTCCTCGAGCACCTCGTCTTCAAGGGCGGCGAGAAGTTCGACGACTACCGCAAGGTCAACGAGACGGCCGAGCGCATGGGCGGGGTGCTCAACGCCTACACCTCGCACGACCTCGTCGCGTTCCACATCACGGTGCGCGCCGAGGCGGCCGTCGAGGCGATCGACCTGCTGACCGACTTCGTCGGCCGGCCCAGGCTCGACGCCGACGAGCTCGACCGCGAGCGCGGCGTGGTCATCCAGGAGATCCAGCGCTACAAGGACCAGCCCGCGTCCGTGGCCGAGGACCTCATCGATCGCGCGGCGTTCCCCGAGCACCCGCTCGGCCGCACCGTCCTCGGGCCCGAGGAGCACCTGCGCACCTTCACGCGCGACGGCATCGTCGCCTTCCGCGAGCGCCGCTGGGCGGGCTCGCGCGGCGGCGCGTTCATCGCCGGCAACCTCGACCACGTGCCGGCGGGCACACACGGCGATAGCCGTGGGTCGGGCGCGGTCGCCGAGGCCTTCGGGCGCTTCCCCTCCCTGCCCGACCCGGAGTCCTACGTGCCCGCGCCCGAGCAGGGCACCGGCGTGCTCGTCGAGGAGCGCGACTCCAACCAGTCGCACCTGCGCATGAGCTACCGCCCCGACATCGACGTCGGGGACCGCCGCAAGCGCGCCGCGCTGCACATCTACTCGACGCTGCTGGGCGGCTCGATGGGCTCGCGCCTGTTCGACGAGATCCGCGAGCAGCGCGGGCTCTGCTACTCGGTCTACTCGGTCGACCACGCCTACGCCGACGTGCCCGTGCTGCAGCTCAGCTCGGGCCTGGAGTCCGGCAAGGCGGTCGAGGCCTACACGCGGATGCGCGAGATCGTCGCGGAGCTGCACGCCGACGGTCCCAACCAGGCCGAGTTCGAGCGCGCGAAGGCCTACGCGGCCGGGCGCCGGGTGCTCGCCTTCGAGAACACGAACTCCGTCGCGCGCTACGCCGCCAACCAGGCGATCGTCTTCGACGAGTCGATCGACCCCGACGACGGGATCGCCGAGCTGGACTCGGTGACCTTCGAGGAGACGGCGGAGGCCGCGCGCTCCGTCGACCCCGCCGCGCTCGCCGTCGCCGTCGTCGGCCCGCACGGCGCCGACGACTTCACGGTCTGAGCGCGCGCGCCGTCGGGCGTTCCTGCCACGATCTGGCACCGTGACGGTCGCCGAAGCCCTCAACGGGCGCGAGCTCAGCCGGTACGTCCAGCGCGTCTCCGACCGCTGGCCGCTGTCGGCGGCGCACCTCGGCGGAGCGCGGGTCCTGGACGCGCAGGGCGCGCTGCCGCAGCGCGAGCGCGGCGCCGAGTACGTGGTCGTGCTCGTCTCGGAGGGATTCGACGGCGTGCCGTGGCTCGAGCGCGTCTACCAGGCGGGCAACCTGTGGGACGCGGCCGAGATGGGCGCCACGGCCGACGTGCACTGCTACACGCCGGTCGAGCTCGAGCGCAAGGTCGAGGCGCTGCCCGCCGTCAGGCAAACCGTCCAGTCCGGGGTCGACATCCTCCAGGGCTGACCGCGGCGCGCCGATGGCTGGGACATGTCCCGCCGGATGGCTTCGCTGCTGCTCGTGCTGCTGGCGACCGCGCTGTGCGCCTTCGTGCCCGCGGCGCAGGCGGACTTCCTCTCCACCGACGGCGGCAACGCGTATTCGGCCGCGGCCCACCAGGTCGACGACCCCACCGCCGGCGACGAGGTCTCCGACGACACGGCGGGCAATGACGACGACGCCAACGAGGCGGAGGGCGTCACCGGCTACGAGGACGAGATCGCCGACGACGACGCCTACGACGACCCGGCGCCGGGGGCGACGGCGAAGCACAAGGCCAAGCACGGCAAGAAGGCCAGGCCCGCGCGCCGCGGCCGCAAGCCCGCCAAGGCGAAGTCGAAGGCCAAGGCGCAGCCGAAGCACAAGAGCGCCAAGCGGCGCTAGGCGCGTCCCGCCGTCAGCGCCTGCTCGACGCGCTCGGCGACGAGCTCGCCCGCCGCGTGCAGCGGCTCGGTGCTGCGCAGCGCGCGAGAGAGGACGAACGCCCCCTCGAGCGCGGCGATCATCCCGATGACGAGCTCACGTGCCTGGTCGGGAGCGAAGCCCTCGCTCACGAAGCGCTCGGTCCCCGCGTCGATCCAGCCGTCGAACACGTCGGCACACGCCTCACGCAGGGGCTCGCTCGCGCTGGAGACCTCGAGCGCCACCGTCGCGATCGGGCATGCGTCCTGCCACCCGCTCTCGACGAGGTGCTCGGCGGCGCCCCTGAAGAAGTCGCGCACGCCGGTGACGACGTCGGGCGCCGGGTCGAAGACCGCGGGCAGGAGGAGGCCGTAGAGCGCACCCGAGGTGCGGACCGCCTCGGCGCCCAGCTCTTCCTTGCCGCCGGGGAAGAAGTGGTACAGCGAGCCGAACGGCGCCCGGGCCTCGGCGACGATCTGCTTGACGCCGGTGGCGTTGTAGCCCTGGCGGCGGAACAGCTCGGCGCCGGCGTTGACGAAGCGCTCCCTGGTCGCGTGCACGTGGTCCTCCGGTCGGGTACGCTCACCACTAGAGCGATCTATCTAGGAGGATAGCGATGCGGTCCTGGCTCGCCAAGAAGATGCTGACCCGGTTCATGGCCCGGCTGAACGCCGGCGACCCCGGGCCGCTGCTGCGCCTCGACCATCGCGACGTCCGCTTCCGCTTCCCGGGGGACAGCTCGTGGGGCGGCGAGGTCCGCGGGAAGGAGGCGCTGTCGACGTGGCTGGACCGCTTCGTCGCCACCGGGCTGCAGATCTTCCCCGACGAGGTCGTGGTGCGTGGGTGGCCGTGGAACACGACGATCGCCATCCGCGGCACCGACCATCTCGACGTGCCCGGCGAGGGCCGCGTCTACGAGAACCGCTACGTCATCTGGGGGCGCATCGCCTGGGGCCTGATGCGCGAGTACGAGGTCTACGAGGACACGCAGGCGTCCAAGGAGCTCGACGCCTACCTGCTGCTGCGCGAAACGGCTACGGCGTGATCGCCACCATGCGCTCGATCGGGATGCGGGCGCGCTCGGCCACGTCCGCCGGGACGCGCACCTCGCCTGAGAGGTCGCGCAGGCAGTCGCGCAGCTTCGGGAGCGTGATCATCTTCATGTAGCGGCACGAGGCGGCCTCGTTGGCCGCCACGAAGTCGACGTCGGGCGCCGCCATCCGCAGCGGGTGCAGCATGCCCGTCTCGGTCGCCATGATCGCCGTGGCGCCGGTGCCCTTGTGGTCCTGGGCGTACTTGATCATCCCGCCGGTGGAGAGCATGTGGACGCCCTTGGTGTCGACGTCACCCGCGGCGACGTACTCCATGACGCTGGTCGAGCAGCCGCACTCGGGATGGATGAGGAAGTCGGCGCCGGGGTGCTCGGCGCGCACGCGCTCGATGTCGGCCGGGCGGATGCCGGCGTGCACGTGGCACTCGCCGTCCCAGACGTGCATCGTGATCCCGAGCGTCTTCTCGACGTAGGCGCCGAGGAACATGTCGGGGCCGAAGAGGATCGGCGTGTCCGGGCCGTGCTCGTCGAGGATGTGCTTCACGACGGCCACGGCGTTGGACGACGTGACGCAGTAGTCGGTGAGCGCCTTGATCTCCGCCGTCGTGTTGACGTACATGACGGTGACCGCTCCCGGGTGCTTCGCCTGCCAGTCCGTCAACTCGTCCGGCGTGATGCTGTCGGCCAGCGAGCAGCCGGCGTTCAGGTCGGGGATCAGAACCGTCTTGTCCGGGCACAGGATCGATGCCGTCTCGGCCATGAAGTGCACGCCGCAGAACGCGATGACGGCCTGGCCGGCCTTCGCCGCCTGCCGGCTGAGGCCGAGCGAGTCGCCGACGTAGTGCGCGACGTTCTGGACCTCGGGCAGCTGGTAGTTGTGGGCGAGGATCACGGCGTCCCGCTCGGCGGCGAGGGCGCGGACCTCCTCCTGGAGGCGCGGGATGTCCTCGAGGCTCAGCGGCGCGTCTTGGGGCGGGGTCGGGGCCATGGGCAGGTTCATGGCGAGGGCTCCAGGATCAGGGACAGGTCGAGGGCCGGGGCCGAGTGGGTGAGCGCGCCGACCGAGATGAATTGTAGTCCCGCGACCGCGTGGTCCCGGATCGTGTCGAGGGTGATCCCGCCGCTGGCCTCGAGGACGGCGCGCCCGTCGTTCTGGGCGACGGCGGCGGCGAGCTCGGCGGGGCTCATGTTGTCGAGCAGGATCCTGGGCGCCCCGGCCTCGAGGGCCTCGGCGACCTCCTCGGGCGTGCGGCACTCGACCTCGAGCGGAAGGTCGGGGAAGCGCTCCCTGGCCTTCCTGACAGCGGCGCCGACGCCGCCGGCCATCTCCGCGTGGTTCTCCTTGATGAGCACCATGTCGAACAGGCCGAAGCGGTGGCCGGTCCCCCCGCCGGCGACCACGGCCTGCTTCTCGAGGGCCCGCAGACCGGGGGTCGTCTTGCGCGTGTCGAGGATCCTGACGCCGGTCCCCTCGATCGCCCCGGCGTAGCGCGCGGTGAGGGTCGCGACGCCGCTGAGGCGCTGCAGCAGGTTGAGCGCCGTGCGCTCGGCGGTGAGGATCGCGGCGGCGTCCCCGGTCAGGTGCAGCACGGGCTGCGGCGCGGTGCGCCACTCGCCCTCGGGTGCCAGGCGCTCGATCGCGATGGCGGGGTCGAGGGTCCTGAACGTGTGCTCCGCGGCGTCGAGGCCGAATAGGACGCCGTCCTGCTTCTGGGTGATCGTCGCGGTGGCGCGGGCGCCGGGCGGGACGGTCGCCTGCGTCGTCACGTCGCCGCTGCCGACGTCCTCCGCGAGCGCCCGGCGGACGACGTCGTCGATGTCGGCGGGTTTGAGCTCCATGGGCTTGCGAGCATACGAGCCGTCGATGCGCACCTCCCATCTCGACGACTGGCTGCCCGAGCCGGCGGTGCGCACGCGCCACCGCCGCGAGGCGCGCGCGTCCGCGCAGGAGCTGTGGTCGGCGGCGGAGTCGGTGCGCCTGCGCGACACGCGCACGCTCGGGCGGCTCGTGCGCTGGCGGATCCCCGGCACCCAGCAGGACCAGACGTTCCGCCGGATGTTCACCGAGTACCCGTTCACCGTCCTCGAGGAGGGCGAGCACTACTCGATCTCCGGCATGGCCGGGCGCATCTGGACGCTCGACCGCGACTACCCCCGCTTCGAGGACGCCGACGCCTGGCGCGCGTGGGACGAGCCCAACTCGGCGCGCGTCCTCTTCGCCCACTGGGTCGAGCCGGGTTCCGACGGGCGCTCCGCGCTCGTCTCCGAGGCCCGCGTCGACCCGCTGAGCCGCCGGGCCTCGGTCCGGCTCAAGTCACTGTGGCTCGTGGTGGGGACCTTCGAGCGCGTGATCGGGGCCGAGCCGCTGCCGCTGGCGGTGCGGCGAGCCGAGGCCGGCTGACTCACGGCGGAGCGGTCGCGGGGGGCGCGTCACCCGGCGCGAGCCCCCCGAGGGCGTACACCGCGTGCTGGACCCCGGGGCCGATGAGCAGGGCGAACGCGACGGTCCCGACGCCGACGCGGCCGCCGAGCGCGGCACCGGCGATCAGCGCGGTGCCCTCGATGAGCGCGCGCACGAGCCGCAGCGACCGGCCCGTGGTGCCGTGCAGCCCGGTCATCAAGCCGTCGCGCGGGCCGGGACCCAGGTGCGCCGTGAGATAGAAGCCGCTCCCGAGCGCGACGAGGCCGATCCCGCCCGCCAGCAGCGCCACGCGCACCTCGCCCGACGGGTCGTCGGGCAGCCACGGCAGGACGACCGCGATCGCCAGGCCCACGAGCAGCGCGTTGAGCACCGTGCCCATCCCGGGCTGCTGGCGCAGCGGGATCCACAGGAGCAGGATGCAGACGGAGAGGACCACGGTCGCGCCCCCGATGCCGAGCGGCGTGTGGTTGGCCACGCCCTGCGCCAGGACCGTCCACGGCGAGTTGCCGAGCGCCGCACCGACGATGCAGGCCTCGCCCGCACCGAACATGAACAGGCCGGCGAGCAGCCGGAGGAGCTGCGCCGGCCCCGGCCGCCAGGAGGAACGGCTCACGCACCCGCCCCCTGCTCGAGTCCGGCGACGGACGACGTGCCGGTGAAGCGGGTCCGCCCACGGCGGCGCACGCGCAGGTCCAGCTCGCCGCTGAGGTGCTGCGGCGCGCGCAGCTCGACGACGTGCTCGGGCGTCGACCGCGGGACGGGCACCGGCAGGAGGTGCGGCGCTCCTGTGGCCCGGCCCTCGACCTCGACGACGTCGCTCGGGGTCCGGCCGCGCAGGCGCCAGCTGCCCTCCCCCAGCTCGACCCTCAGCGGCTGCAGCGGGCGCACGACCCGCAGGACCTCGTCGCCGAGCCGGACGACGAGCGCGCCGGCGCCGACGTGCACCGGCCCGAGGCCGGCGCGCCCGCCCGCGAAGGCGACGCAGGCGTCGTCGCGCTCGGCGAAGCCCTGCGCGTGGCCCCACCACCACCAGTCGGGCATGCCGCCGGCGCCCCAGTTCTTCTCCGCGTAGGCCGAGGCGCCGTCGAGGCTGAGCTCGCGGTCGCCGGCCCGCGCGGCGCCGGTCACGCGGGCGCCGAGGAGCCACGGGTGCCAGTACTGGCTCAGGCCCGGGACGACGTGGGCGGCGCCGATGCCCCCGAAGGCGCGGCGCGCCGGCCAGGTCGTGGCCTCGTGGAACGCCACGTCGAGGCGCGCGTCCGGTCCGAGGTCGACGTGCAGCTCCGTCCGCGTGGCGCGCAGCGCGTCGCCGGCCGTCAGCTCGATCCCGTGCGCGGCGGCCGATGCCGTCGGCGTGGTGAGCGTCCGGACGAGGCCACCGGGGTGGGCGGCCAGCGAGACCATCCCCCAGGGACGGTCCTGGGCGTCCATGGCGATGGCGAGGATGACGATCACGACCTCGCCGTTGCGGTGATCGCTGAGGCGCCAGTAGTACCCCTCCATGGCCACGCCGTGGTAGCCGGCGGGGTCGCCGAACGGGAGGTCGGCGCCCGTGCGGCGGTAGCGGTCCAGGAGCATCTGGGCGTGCATGCTGCCAGCGGGCCGGTAGCGTCCGCCGTGTGAGCCGGTCGCCGCTCGCCGCCCGCGCCTCCGTCGCCCGGCCCCGCATCGCCTCTCCCGCGAGGGCTGCCGCCGTGCTGTGGCGCTTCGGACGGCCCCACACGCTGATCGGGACGACCGCCGGGATCGTCGGCATCTACGTCATCGCCGTCTCCGTCCTGGCCGGCGGCGACCTCGCCGCCGCGCCGGGCAACCTCTTCTGGGTCCTGGTCGCCGGCTGGTGCGTGAACGTCTTCATCGTCGGCGTCAACCAGATCACCGACGTGGAGATCGATCGCGTCAACAAGCCGGAGCTGCCGATCGCCGCGGGCGACCTCTCCCCCGCCGCCGCACGCCGGATCGTCGGCGTGTGCTTCGTCGTGCCGGTCGTCCTTGCGCTGACGCAGGGCCCGGCGGAGCTGTTGAGCGTGGGCGCCGCGCTGGCCATCGGCGCCGCATACTCCCTCCCGCCGCTGCGCCTCAAGCGCCTGCCGGTCGTCGCCGCGCTGTCGATCACGGTCGTGCGGACGCTCGTGCTCAACCTCGGCGTGTGGGCCCACTTCCGCGACGTGCTCGGCGGCTCGGGCGTCAGCGGCGGCGTGTGGGCGCTGATCGCCGTCACGCTGCCCTTCAGCCTCGCGATCGCGATCCTCAAGGACCTGCCCGACGTCGAGGGCGACCGCCGCTACGGGATCTCGACGTTCTCCGTGCGGCTCGGGCCCAGGCCGGTGCTCGGCGCGGGCCTGGCCCTGCTGACCGCCGCCGAGCTGGGGATGGCGATCGCGGGGCTCGTCGGCCTCGACGGCGCCGGCACGGTCGTGCTGGTCGGCGGCCACCTCGCTGCGCTCGCGCTGCTGTGGTGGTGGGCGTCGCGCATCGACCTCGCCGACCGCGCGTCGCTCACCCGCTTCTACCAGGGCGTCTGGCGCCTCTTCTTCCTCGAGTACCTGATCGTGCCCCTCGCCTACCTCGTCGCCTCGTGAGCCGGTACATCCAGCACAAGGAGGAGGCGCGCTGGTTCTACCGCGTCGTGTCGATCGGCTACGACCGCTGGATCAACCCGCTCTTCTGGACGGCGGCGATGCGCGACCACGCGCTGACCGTCGCCGGGCTGGACGACCCGCAGCTCGACGTCGTCGACGTCGGCGCCGGGACGGGCTTCACGACCGAGGGGATCGTGCGCACGATCGACCCGGCGAGGGTGACGATGGTCGACCAGAGCCCGCACCAGCTGGCCAAGGCGCGGGCGAAGCCGTCGCTGTCGCAGGTCGACAAGCGCCTCGGCGACGCGGAGGACCTGCCGCTGCCCACCGACGGCGCGGACCGCTACGTCTCCGCCGGGAGCATCGAGTACTGGCCGGACCCGCAACGCGCGATCGCCGAGGCCTACCGGGTCGTGAAGCCCGGCGGCCGCGCCACCGTCGTCGGGCCGCTGCGGCGCACGCACCCGCTCGCGCGGCGGCTGTCGGACACCTGGATGCTCTTCCCCGGCGAGGCGGAGTACCGCGGCTGGTTCACCGCCGCGGGCTTCACGGATGTCGAGGTCGCCTACGTCGCCCCGCCCTGGTGGCGCGACGGCTGGGACGCCTACGGGCTGTCGATCGCCGGGGTCAAGCCCGCCGCGGGCGCGTCCCCGGCCGCGGCAGCGCCGCCGCGGGCCGCCGAGCGGCCGCCGGCGCTCCCCGTGCGCCTCGCGCGCTTCGCCGTCGGCTCCCTGGCGGGCGCGGCGTTCATCCCCGTCGCGCTCTGGTTCACCGCGCTCGACCGCCTCCGCGGCCGATGAGGGCGCTGCTGCTCGAGAGCGCCGACGGGCCCGGCGGCCTGCGCCTCGCCGACGTCGACGAGCCCGCGCCGCAGGACGGCATGGTGCGCATCGAGGTGCACGCGGCCGGGGTCGGCTTCGTCGACATGCTCGTCAGCCGCGGCGAGTACCAGATCAAGCCGGACCTGCCCTTCGTGCCGGGGATCGAGGTGGCCGGCGTGGTCCTCGACGCACCCGCGGGCAGCGGCTTCGGCGCGGGGGACCGCGTCGCCGCGACGACCGCATTCGGCGGCTTCGCCGAGGTCGCCGCGGCGCCCGCGTTCCTCACCTTCCCGCTCCCCGGCGGCATGCCGTTCGACGCCGCGGCGGGCTTCGTCGTCAATCACCAGACGGCGCACCTCGCGCTGAAGCGGCGCGGGCGGCTCGCGGCCGGCGAGACGGTCCTCGTGCACGGTGCGGCGGGCGGCGTGGGGACGGCGTCGATCCAGGTCGCCAAGGCGCTCGGCGCCGGACGCGTCATCGCGGTCGCGCGCGGCGAGGACAAGCAGCGGGTCGCGCTGGATGCCGGCGCCGACGACGCCGTCGAGGCCGACGGCGACTGGATCGCCGCGGTCCGCGAGCTCACCGGCGGCCGCGGCGCCGACGTGGTCGTCGACCCGGTCGGCGGCGACCGCTTCGACGGCAGCCTCAAGTGCATGGCGCCCGAGGGCCGCCTGCTCGTCATCGGCTTCGCCGAGGGCCGCATCCCGACGCTGCCGGTGAACCGCCTGCTCCTGCGCAGCCTCGACGTCGTCGGCGTGAACTACGGCGGGATGCTGCCGTTCGACGCGACGTTCGCGGCCACCGCCTGGAAGGACCTCTCGGCCTGGGTCGCGGAAGGGACGCTGAAGCCCGTCGTCGGCGAGCGCTACCCGCTGGCCGAGGGCGCCCGGGCCCTGCAGGACTTCGCCGAGCGCCGGGTGACCGGCAAGCCGGTCCTCATCGTTCGCTGAGCACGTGGATCGTCCCGAAGTCCGGGTCGCTCGCGCCGTGCAGCCGCGCGCCGGACGCGACGAGCTCACGCAGGTAGGCGACGGTCTCGGCGGTGATCCGCTCGCCGGGCAGCAGCGCGGGGATCCCCGGCGGGTAGCCGGCGATCGACTCGCACGACACGCGGCCGACGGCGTCGTCGACGGGCACCTGCTCGGCCTCGCCGAGGAACGCGTCGCGCGGTGAGACGACCATCTCGTTCTCCAGCGCGGCGAGCGGTCGCGTCAGGGCCTCGCCGGAGCCGGCCACGGTCACGCGCTTGACGATCTCGTCGAGGTCGCCACCGAGGCGCTCGAGGTCCGACGCCGACTGGGCGGCGCCGAGGACGAAGACGATCGTCGCCTGCGTCGCGAGCTCGGGCTGGACGTCGTACGCCTGGCGCAGCGCGTCGGCGACCTCGTAGCCGGTGCGGCCCGTCGCGCGCACGTCGATGCACAGCCGCAGCGGGTCCCACCCGGCGACGCCCGGGCGGCCGACCTGGTCCTCCCCGATGACCGCGATCCCCTCGATCCCGTCGATCTTCTCGCGGGCGCGGGCCGCGGAGGCGAGCGTCTCGTGCAGCAGCGCCTCGCCGTGCACCGCGAGCTGCCGGCGCGCGGCGTCGAGCGAGGCGAGCAGCAGCGACGACGGGGACGTCGAGCGCACGAGGCGGATCGCCCGTCCGACGGCCGTGACGTCGACGCGGCCCGTCTCAGCGACGTGCAGCATCGCGCTCTGCGTCAGCGAGCCGACGATCTTGTGCGTCGAGGTGAGGACGGCGTCGGCGCCCAGCGCCAGGGCCGACGCCGGCACGTCGGGGTGGAAGCCGAAGTGCGGGCCCCACGCCTGGTCGACGACGAGCGGCACGCCCGCCGCGTGTGCGACATCGGCGCACCCCGCGACGTCGGCGACCATCCCGTAGTAGGTCGGGGAGACGATGAACGCCGCCCGGGCGTCCGGCGTCCTCGCGAGCCGGTCGCGCAGCGTGTCCGGCGTGACGCCGTGCGCCATGCCGAGCTCCGCGTCGTACTCGGGCGCGACGAACGCCGGCAGCCCGCCGGACAGCACGAGGCCGTCGACGAGCGACGCGTGGGAGTTGCGCTGCGCGACGACCCGCGCGCCCAGCGGCGCCAGCGCGAGCGCCAGCGCGTGGTTGCCCTGCGTCGCGCCGTTGGTCAGGAACCACGTGCGCGCCGCGCCGTAGGCCTCGGCGGCGAGCTGCTCCGCGCGCTCGTACGGCGTCGGCGACGGGCCGATGTCGATGCCGTGGATGTCCTGCGGGACGTCGACGGCGAGCGCATCGTCGCCGAGCGCGTGGCGCAGGCCGGGGTCGGCGCCCGGCCCGCCCTTGTGGCCGGGGACGTGGAAGCGGCCGGACCCGCGGAACCCGTACGCGACGACGGCGTCGAGGTACGGCGCCGACGGCTGCTCGGTCACTGCGCGCTCCGCAGGAGCTCGGCGCGCACGAAGCCGTCGAGGTCACCGTCGAGCACGCGCTGGGCGTCGCCCATCTCGTGGTTCGTGCGGTGGTCCTTGACCATCGTGTAGGGGTGCAGGACGTACGAGCGGATCTGCGACCCGAAGTTGACGTCCTGCGCCTCGCCCCGCTCCTTGGCGATCTCCTCCTGGCGCCTGCGCTCCTCCAGCTCGACGAGCTTCGAGCGCAGCATGCTCATCGCGGTCTCGCGGTTCTGCGTCTGGGACCGCTCGTTCTGGCACTGCACGACGATGCCGCTCGGCCGGTGGGTGATGCGCACCGCGGAGTCGGTCTTGTTGACGTGCTGGCCGCCGGCGCCGGACGCCCGGTAGGTGTCGACCTGCAGGTCGTCGGCGTCGATCTCGACCTCGCCCGACCCCTCGATGACCGGCGCGACCTCGACGCCGGCGAACGACGTCTGGCGGCGGTTGGCGGAGTCGAAGGGCGACAGGCGTACGAGCCGGTGCACGCCCTTCTCCGCGCCGAACAGGCCGTAGGCGTTCTCGCCCGAGACGCGGAAGGTCGCGGACTTGATGCCGGCCTCCTCCCCCGCGCTGGCCTCGAGCAGCTCCGTGCCGAACCCGCGGCGCTCGGCCCAGCGCATGAGCATGCGCAGGACCATCTCGGCCCAGTCCTGCGCGTCGGTGCCGCCCGCGCCGGCGTTGACCGTGACGAGCGCGTCGCCCGCGTCGTAGCGGCCGCTGAACAGCCGCTCCTCCTCGAGCGCCTCGAGCCGCTGCTCGACGGACCGCAGCTCGTCCTCGAGCTCGGCCGCCGTGTCCGGATCCTCCTCGAGCAATTCGAGCAGGCTCTCGACGTCGTTCTCCAGCGTGTGGAAGGCCTCGAGCTTGCGCGACGTGCGCGCGTGCTCGGCGCTCGTCTTCGCCGCCGTCTCCTGGTCGTCCCAGAAGCCTGGCGCTCCCATCTGCTCCTCGAGCGCGCTGACGCGCTCGGCGAGTGCCACCGGGTCAAAGATAGTCCGCGAGCAGCTTCAGCTGGTCGCGGATCGCCGCAAGGCGCTGCGGCGTCGGCTCCGTGCTCGGTGCGGTGGCCATGGGAAGATCATAGGCGTGACCCTGGGGACCCTCCTGCTGCCGCCGAAGCTGGTCCTGAGGGCACTCGACGACCTGCACACCATCGCGGTCGTGGCCGAGTCCCTGAACGGCCGCCTGGACCGGCTCGAGGCGCGCGCCGAGGAGATCCAGGAGCAGCTCGGCGTGGCGATCGACGTCGCGGTGGCGATCGAGCGCCGAGGCGAGGAGGTCATCGCGACCGTCGCGAAGATCGAGGCGCGGGTGGACGACGTCATCGAGCAGGCGGCGCTCATCTCGGAGCGCGCCCAGCTCGTGGCGACCACGGGAGCCGAGGTGGCGGCGGCGCTGCCGCTGCTGCAACGGGCGGTGGAGCTCACCGAGCCTCTGGAGGGGGCGGTGGAGCGGCTGGGGCGTGTGGTGGATCGGCTCCCCGGCGGTCGACGGGCCGCCCCGGTCAAGGAGCGGTGAGGGCGGGGGCTTCCTCCTTCTGTACATCGGCTCGCTGGTGGTGGGTCGTTGCGCCGCGGTCTTTGGCGGTGAGGGAGGGGGTGAAGTCGGCGTTTGCGGCCCCTATGAGGGGTTGTGGACCGAGTTGAGCCGCTCTATCCGGGTGAAGTCGGTCCAGATGCCGCGCTGGCGGTGATCGCGGGTCGCCAGCACGGCGTTGTCTCGCGGGAGCAGTGTCATCGCGTCGGACTGACGAGGCACATGATCGACGGCCGCGTCCGCGCCGGCCGGTTGTTCCTGATCCATCGTGGCGTCTACGCCGTCGGTCATCCGCAGTTGACATTCGACGGCCGGTGTATGGCAGCGGTCCTGGCGACCGAGGGTTGGGCGAGCCACCGCACCGCCGCCGCTCTCTGGGGTCTGCGTCCCAAGAACCCCCGGGTCATCCACGTGGTGGTCTGCACCCGCGGCAGCCAACGGCCGGGCCTGCACGTCCACAGAACCCGCTCCCTCACCGAGAAGGACGTCACGTACCGCCACCGCGTCCCAGTGACCAACCTGCGCCGGACCCTGCACGACCTCGCAGCGATCGCGACGCCGACGGAGTTCGAGGAGAACCTCCAAGCAGCCGAGCGCATCCACGGCTTCGACCGGACGAAGTACAAGCGAACCGACACCGTCCGCGGCAACCTCGAACCGATCTTCCTGAAGATCGTCCGCGACGCCGGCCTCCCGGCACCCCAGACCAACGTCCCGTTCCAGCGCTGGTCCATCGACGCCCTGTGGCCCGAGCACAACCTCGCCGTCGAGATCGACGACTGGCAGACACACCGGACCCGGCACGCCTTCCGCAACGACCGCGCCAAAGGCAACGCGATCGTCGCCGCCGGCTACCGCCTGCTGCGCTTCACCGCCGACGACCTCGCCGATCCGCCTCAGGTCGTCGCGCGCCTGAGGGCCGAGATGCGCCGCAGCGCCTCGGTCACCCGCGACGCCGGGACGCGGCCGGAACGGACGGCGCGCGCGAGCTGAGCGGACGCGTGGGCGGCCGTCCGCTCGGTCCCGCCGTAAAGCAGCAGGTCGAGGCCGGCGCGGGCCGCGCGGATGCCGGCCTGCGGGTAGGGGCGCAGGGCCGCCGCCACGAGGTCGTCGGAGATCGTCGCGCCGCGGAAACCCGCCACCTGGCGCAGCTCACGCGTGTAGGTAGCCGGTTCCAGCACCGCGGGGCGCCGCGACGGCAAGGCGGTGTAGGCGGCGCTGGAGATCATCACGAGCCCGCGATTGCCGCACGCCCGGTAGGGCGCGTACGCCCGCCGCAGCGCGCTGCGGCGCAGGCGGACGGTCGCCGACGCGAAGTCAGTGTTGGCCGGCGCCGCGCCAAGGCCCGGGAAGTGCTTGAGCGTCGGGGCGACGCCGCCCGCCGCCAGGCCTTCCGCGAACGCGCATGCCCGCGCGCGGACGCCAGCGACGGTCGACCCGAACGCGCGGTCGCCGAGGAAGTTCCCCGGCACGCTCGGCACGTCCGCCACCGGCGCGAGGTCGACGTTCACGCCGGCTCGGCGCAGTCCGGCTGCGGTCGCGCGGCCCTGCGCCCGCGCCGCGGAGCCCATCAGCAACGGCGACGTCGTGGGCGGCAGCGAGGCGAAGCGCCGCACCTGCCCGCCCTCCTGGTCGACCATCACCAGCAACCTGGGGCGACCTCCGGCGCGCGCGGCGCGCTGCAGCCGGTCGACCATCGCCCGCACCTGCCCGACCGTGCGGATGTTTCGGCCGAAGAGGATCACGCCCCCGACGCGCCCGTCCCGCACCCGCGTGAGCAGCCGCCGCCCGGCCGAGGTCCCGTCCACGGACGAGATGACCATCTGGCCGGAGCGCTTCGCCAGCGCCGCGCGGTCCACCGGCTTCGCCGTCGCGGTCGACGTGGACGACGAACCGCCGCCGCCGCAGCCGCCCAGCGCGATGACGACGCAGGCAGCCGCTACGCGGCGCCGTGGCACTTCTTGAATTTCTTCCCGCTTCCGCACCAGCACGGGTCGTTGCGCCCCAGCTGCTGGTCGGCGTCGACGCGGCGCTGCTCCACGACCGGCAGCGGTGCCTCCTCCTCGTAGCCCTCGGCGGAGGCGTACTTTCCAGCACATTGGGATCCTAAGCTTAGAATTCCACGTGGACAAGTTGTCGC
>JADMIO011449852.1_pt1 | contig 24437 bp, 17 predicted proteins | sample 8958161 | NCBI WGS metagenome assembly JADMIO01 (sample SAMN16585339, study PRJNA669376) | soil metagenome | isolation source: Crop rotation soil | place: USA: Cullars Rotation, Alabama | collected 2011
GCCGCGACTTCAAGTCACGTGAATTCCAAGCTTCGGATCCCACTGTGCTGGAAAGATGTCGAGCAATACGTTCGCAGCCAATAGCTGGGACAAGCTTCAGCCTGATCGTGACGAAGTAATCGCCAGTCTGAATGTCGTCGAGTTGCTCAAGCGCCACCACTACAGTAAGCCGCCGCTCGATGACGCGCGCTCCGTGATTATCTACGACAGCTATCTCAAGCTGCTGGATCCGTCGCGCAGCTACTTCATGGCCAGCGACATCGCCGAATTCGACAAGTGGAAGACCCAATTCGACGACTTCCTCAAGAGCGGCGACCTCAACGCCGGGTTCACCATCTACAAGCGCTACCTGGACCGCGTAAAAGCGCGTCTGGACTTCGCCCTCGCAGAGTTGGACAAAGGCGTCGACAAGATCGACTTCACTACCAAGGAAACCTTGCTGATCGACCGCAAGGACGCTCCATGGCTCAAGTCCACCGCCGAACTGGACGACCTGTGGCGCAAACGCGTCAAGGACGAAGTGCTGCGCCAGAAGATTGCGGGCAAGGACTCCAAGCAGATTCAGGAAACCCTGACCAAGCGCTACAAGAATCAATTGGCTCGCCTGGACCAGACCCGCGCCGAGGACATTTTCCAGGCGTACATCAACACCTTCGCCATGTCCTACGACCCGCACACCAACTATCTGTCGCCGGATAACGCGGAAAACTTCGATATCAACATGAGCCTGTCCCTCGAGGGCATCGGCGCCGTGTTGCAGAGCGACAACGATCAAGTGAAAGTCGTGCGCCTGGTCCCTGCCGGCCCGGCCGACAAGACCAAGCAGGTCGCTCCGGCCGACAAGATCATCGGCGTTGCCCAGGGCAACAAAGAGATGGTCGACGTGGTCGGCTGGCGCCTCGACGAAGTGGTCAAGCTGATCCGTGGGCCGAAAGGCACCGTGGTGCGCCTGGAAGTCATCCCGGCCAGCAATGCGCCGAACGACCAGACCTCCAAGATTGTGCCGATCACCCGTGAAGCGGTGAAGCTTGAAGACCAGGCGGTGAAGAAGTCGGTCCTCAACCTGAAACAGGATGGCAAGGACTACAAGCTCGGCGTCATCGAGATCCCGGCCTTCTACCTCGACTTCAAGGCCTTCCGCGCTGGCGATCCGGACTACAAGAGCACCACGCGTGACGTCAAGAAACTGCTGACCGAACTGCAGAAAGACAAGGTCGACGGCGTGGTCATCGACCTGCGCAACAACGGCGGCGGCTCCCTGCAGGAAGCCACCGAGCTGACCAGTCTGTTCATCGACAAAGGGCCAACCGTACTGGTGCGTAACGCCGATGGCCGCGTTGATGTGCTGGAAGATGAAAACCCGGGCGCGTTCTACAAAGGCCCGATGGCGCTGCTGGTCAATCGCTTGTCCGCTTCGGCTTCGGAGATTTTCGCGGGCGCCATGCAGGACTACCATCGCGCGCTGATCATTGGCGGCCAGACCTTCGGCAAAGGCACCGTGCAGACCATTCAACCGCTGAACCATGGCGAGCTGAAACTGACCCTGGCCAAGTTCTACCGGGTTTCCGGCCAGAGCACCCAGCATCAGGGCGTACTGCCGGACATCGATTACCCGTCGATCATCGACACCAAGGAAATCGGCGAAAGCGCCCTGCCGGAAGCCATGCCGTGGGACACCATCCGCGCGGCCATCAAGCCTGCGCTCGATCCGTTCAAGCCGTACATCACCCAGCTCAAGTCCGAGCATGACGTGCGTTCGGCCAAAGATGCGGAGTTCGTGTTCATCCGCGACAAACTGGCCCTGGCGCAGAAGCTGATGGCGGAAAAAACCGTCAGCCTCAATGAAGCCGAGCGTCGTGCCCAACACGCCGATATCGAAGCCAAGCAACTTGCCATGGAAAACATCCGTCGCAAGGCCAAAGGCGAAGAGCCGCTCAAAGAGCTGAAGAAAGAAGACGAAGACGTGGCGGCGGCCGAGCCGGACAAGATCAAACCGGAAGACGATGCCTACCTGAGCGAGACCGGTCGGATTCTGTTGGACTACCTGAAGCTCAATACCGCCGTGGCCAAGCACTGAGCCACACGCAAGGTGATGGCAATTTAATGCTGACGCTCCCCGGAGCGTCATCAAACAGTCATCATTCTGTCGTGAAATAAAGGACTGGGAGCACCTCTTCATCAGAGGTTGTTCCCAGTCCTTTTTTTATCGCCAGAGATCGCCATGACCACTACCGAACAGCTGAGTGCGTTGAGTTCAATTCTGACTCAAGGCGGTTTGCACAGCCTGTTCCAGCCGATCATCTCGCTCTCTGAACGACGAATCATTGGCTACGAGGCCCTCAGCCGCGGCCCCTCCAACAGCCCGCTGCACTCACCCATCGCCTTGTTCGCCATCGCCCGTCAGGCAGGCCGTCTGAACGAGCTGGAAATCGCCTGCCGGGAAAGCGCCTGCCGACGCTTCAACGAGCAGCAGCTGCCGGGCAAACTCTTTCTCAACGTGTCACCGGAATCCCTGCTCGAAGCGGCCCACCAACCGGGCCGGACCCTGCAATTGCTGCAGGATTTCGGCATCCCGCCCAATCAGGTCGTCATCGAACTCACCGAACAGACCCCGACCGACGATTTTCAGCTGCTGCAAAATGCGTTGCATCACTATCGGGCGATGGGCTTTTCCATTGCACTCGACGATTTGGGCGCCGGTTATTCAAGCCTGCGCCTGTGGTCCGAGCTGCGGCCTGACTACGTGAAGATCGATCGGCACTTCATCGACGGCATTCATCAGGATGCGCTCAAGCGTGAATTTGTCGGGTCCATCATGCAGATTGCCAAAGCGTCCCGGGCCCAAGTGATCGCCGAAGGTATCGAACTGCCTGAAGAACTCGCGGTGTTGACCGACATGGGCGTCGACCTGGTCCAGGGTTACCTGCTCTGTCGGCCCCAGGAACACCCGCCAAGGGATGCCAGAAGCCTGATGCCCAAGCAGGACAGCTCCGCCGTAGCCTTGAACGACGAAGGCAGTGACCTCAGCGCCCTTCTCAACGATCAATCAGCGGTCGCGCGGGATACGCCGACAGCCACGGTACTGGAAGCCTTCCGGCGCCAAGCCAACCTCAACTCGCTGGCGGTGCTCGACGAACAAGGCCAGCCCTGCGGCATCGTTCATCGCCACTCGCTGTCGGATGCGCTGCTCAAGCCTTTTGCGACTGACCTGTTCGCGCGCAAACCCATCAGCCGCTTGATGAGTGATGACTTTCTCGCCGTCGAGATGAGCCAGTCGCTGCAACAGGTCAGCCGCCTGATCACCAGCCGCGCCCGCCAACGCATCGAAGAAGACTTCATCATTACCCTGAACGGCGGGTACCTCGGGCTGGGCCGGGTAATCGATGTGTTGAAACTGATTACCGAGCTGAAGATCCAGCAAGCCCGTTACGCCAATCCGCTGACCCTGCTGCCAGGCAACGTGCCGATCCAGCAGTGCCTTACGCGGCTGCTGCAACAGCAACGGGAATCGGTGATCTGCTACGTGGACATCGACAGCTTCAAACCCTTCAACGATATCTACGGCTACGGCCGCGGGGATGAAGTCCTGCTATGCCTGGCGCAATGCCTGAATGATCGCGTAGACCCGTCCCGCGACTTCGTCGGCCATATCGGCGGCGACGATTTCCTGCTGGTGCTCGGGCCGGAAGACTGGCGCAAACGCTTGAACCAGTTACTCGATGATTTCCAGAGCCAGTGTCGGCGTTTCTACCGCAGTGAACACCTGGAGGCTGGTTGCTTTATTGCGCCGAACAGACAGGGCATGCGGCAGGAATTTCCGCTGTTGTCACTGTCCATCGGTGTAGTGCATTTGCAGCCACAGGCCTGTGGACAACTCGATGCGAGCCAGTTGGCGGAGCTGGCTTCGCAGGCCAAACATCACGCGAAGAATGTGCCGGGGTATAGCGTGCATGTGATTGATAGCCTCGCGGTGCCGGCTCGAGAGGATGAATTGCTGATGGGGCAGCGGTGATTGGTCTGACGTCTTCGCAGGTGAGCCGGCGATGGCACCCGTCCAGTCACCACAAAACCCAGCGCTATTCCGCCACAGCCCGAGGCTGCAACCGCTGCCGGATCATCTCCAACAAGTCACAGCCATCACGCAACGGAATGGCACAGAGCAACGCAAAATCACTGAGGATGAACGACTGGCATTCGATCGACCCGCGCATGCTGAGGTTTTCCAGCACTTGGGTAACGGCTTCGATCCGGTAAAAGGCAGCGTCGTTCAGCGCATACAGCGGCGCTTGGGTGTCGAAGAACATCGTGGGCATGGCGTCGCAGTTGCTGGTGAGGGGTTTGAAGCGGTTTTCGGGGTAAGGGGATGGTTTTGCGTAGGGTGGATCGGGGTGAAGATTTTTCATTGTTTAAGCCTCTGGTAAAAGTGGAGCTACCAACGGCCCTCCTACAGGCTTGGGTGGCAGCCATGCGCGGGGTAGGAATATCGAGACCAGAGAACTCGACCACACCGAAGCGTGCCCACGCACAGCCGCCGCAACTGATCTTACGGACGCCTGCTGACGGTCGCAATTCAGGTGTCGACGCCAGGGCGCCGTCTCTAGTTTTCAAGGGTTCCTACACCCCATCACTGAAATCTCAGTGACCACCAGAGACTATCGATGGAACGCATTTCCCACCAGTTCATGGAAACCGCTAAAACTTGCGGGAAACTTCCGACGACCTTGCCCGGAAATTTCGCTGCTCCTACACGAACGCCACCTCAATTCTATCTACTGAAACCCTAACGTATTTTTCGTTAAACGAAGGGTATTCGTAATGAATGTCTTGATCCGGAAAATCAATAAAAGATTGAAAAACGCTTCCATCCAAGTAGCCATAAATAAGACACGAAAATCCGTCACCTATACTTTCTACTGCTATTTTTTTTGATTCTGACAACGCAATACAATCGCCATCCGGAAGATCTAACTCAAACTCCACGTCATAGCGCTCTCCAACCATTATTTTTTTGGGACAGTAACTTATGAAGCATTTGACTTTCACACCCTCGACGAGCAATACCACCTCCTCCTCTACAACCTCGCCAATTTCCAGAACCATTACTGAATAAGTCTTAGTCATTTGCAGGCCTCACTGTCTTATCGCGCGCATTACCATTTATAGCTCTCCAGAGCTCCTTTCCACTTTTGGCGTGCAGCGTCGTAATTTGCTGCTTATTGTTAGTACCTACAAATGCAAATTTGGCCTCTCCGTATCGGTTATTTCCCATTAATTGCAAATAGCCCGACCTCATTTCTCCCTTGTACTCGTATTCAACACGAGTACCTTGATCGACGACTTCACGCGCTATCAATAGGTACTCTTCCTTGCTCATCGCGTTGAATTTTGCACCATGCTTTTCGTAATGTTCTGCAAGTTTATCGTCACCCTTAAAATCCTTCGGCCGGAAAGGGGGTTGGGGAGTTTGTGGTTCACCTTCATCAACCCTAGCGCCAGCCGTATTATCTGGCGCCGAGCATCCTGGCTTAGTTGGCGGCAGACAATTCCCGCTCAACCCCAACGGATCAACCCACCCCGTAGGATTCAGCGCATACCGGTACTGGTTCAGCCCACCCGCCAACTTCACCGGGTCCGGCGTCAGGTACCGCCCCACCTGCGGATCATAGTACCGATGCCGGTTGTAGTGCAGGCCGCTCTCGGTGTCGAAATACTGCCCCTGAAACCGCAGCGGTTGTTCGAGCCGCTCTCCCCCGCCAAACGTCTCACGCGTCACTTTCCCGTAGGCGTTGTACTTCGCCGACCAAACGATTTCGCCGTTGTAGTCCGTCAGTTCCTGCGGCGTCCCCAGGTGATCAAGCTGGTAGTAAAACGGGCAAGCCTTGCGTGGGCCTTTGCCGTCGAGCAGGGCCAACGGACGGAAGGTGCCGGGTTCGTAGACGTAGCTGCGGTAGTGTTCGCGGCTGCTTTCGGCGACGAGGTGGTCGCCTTGCCAGAAAAATTCGGTGGTGTGGCCGTCGACGGTTTTGGCGATGCGGCGGCCGAAGGCGTCGTAGCGGTAACTCGCACAACGACCGTCTGCCGTCGTGACGCTGACCAACCGGTGCTGGCAGTCATAGGCGTATTCGGTGACGAGTTTTTGCCCGGTGCCGCGCCGTTCGCGCAGGAGGTTTCCGAAGGCGTCGTAGTCGTAATGCCGATCACCCTGCAGCAACAGACGATTCCCACGCACCTTGGCGACACCGGGGCGGTCCTGCATCAACAGGTTGCCCGCCGGGTCGTGAGCAAAGGTTTCCGGTGGGTCGTCGCGGGTGTGACGTACACGGGTCAGGCGGTTGAGCGGGTCGTAGTAATAGCTGCGCTGACCGTGGCGGCTGTCGGCAAGGGTCGCGAGGTTGCCGTTGACCGCGTAGGTGTAGTGGCGCAGGTACAGCGGCCGGGTAGCCTGATTGATCGCGTGGGCTTGCAGGCGACCCTGTTCGTCGTAGTGGTACTGGCTGGTGACTTGGCCTTGCTGACGTTGCAGCTCACGACCGAAGCTGAATTGGTGGGTGGTGAGGCGCGTGCCGTTGAGATCGATGTCACTCAGCGCGCCGCCCTTTTCGTGGCGGTAATCGAGTTTGCTGCCGTCCGGCAGGCGCAGGCGATTGAGCTGGCCACAGGCGTCGTAGCCATAACGCAAGGTGCCCCAACCCTGGTGTTCGGTGATCAACCGATCTTGCTGGTCGTATTCGAATTCCAGAGGATGGTCGTGACCGTCATCGACGCTGGTCAGTCGGCCGAGACGGTCGTAGCCATATTCGACCTTTATGCCATCGGGCAAGGTTTTGAGCAGTAACCGTCCTGCCGAATCCCGCTCATAAACGGTAACCAACTGCGAACCGTCATCACCGAACTCGGTTTTTTCCAGCAGATGGCCGTTGAGGTCGTAGGCATATGCCGTGCGCTGCCCATCGAATCCGGTTTCCTGTCGGATCAATCCATTCGGCGTGTAGTCCAGCTGATATTTTTCGCCGGATTCGTTTTCGATTTCCGTGAGCAACAGCTGTGCATTTTCGTAGCGGTACTTGAGCTGGGTGCCGTCGGCATTGATCCGGCGACTGACCAGGTGCAGATCATCGACGTATTCATAGCGGGTAACGTGGCCCAGCTCATCGCGCTCGGCGGTGATTTTTCCGTAGGCGTTGTAGCTGAAGGCGCGGGTGGCACCGGTAGGCAGCGTCGTCTGAATCAGTCGGCCAACGGCGTCCCACTGGTAGCGAGTGAGCGAACCATGCTCATCCTGGCGCGTAATCTGCCGCCCCAACTCATCGTAGGAAAACCGTCGCTGACCACCGTCCGGCAAGGTTTCTTCGAGCAACTGCCCCAAGGCATTCCAGACAAAGGCATGCCGGCTGTTATCCGGATAACGGATCGACAGCAACTGCCCTTTTTCATCGTAGTGATAGTGGGTGACATGGCCGTCAGGATCGGTCGCCTCGGTGACATCGCCCTGGGCATTGCGCTGATACTTCCACACTGCTTTACCGCGATACCGCGCATGCAAGAAACCGTGGCGGTATTCGTAGGACGTCGGCTCATCGTCCGGCGGAATCAACGCGACCAGGCGTCCGACTTCGTCGTAGTGGTATTCAGTGATGGCGCCGAGCGGGTCCTGCTCGGCAATCAACCGGCCTTTGTCGTCGTAGGCCTTAAGCTCCTCGCCGCCGTCGAGCCCAACCTTGCGCACCAACCGCGCCCGGTCGTCGTGCTGGTAAACCTCTTCGCTGCCATCGCTGTTGTGGACGGTGACACTGCCCTCGTCATCCCAGGCATACCGCGCCTCCATCTGCGCAAACGACGCCCAATGCCGGACGCATCGCGCAGCCTTGCCGGACCTTTCCCACGCCCAGAAGAAACTCGCCCCACCGGCCAGTTGCCGCTGCAGGATGACGTGCTGATCGTCGTAGTCGTAGCGCTCGCTTTCGTCGGCGGCGTTGGTGGCGGCGATCAATCGGGCGCGGTCGTCGTAGCGGTAACTGACCAGTGTCTGCTCGGTGACCCACGCCTCGTCCAGCGTTTGCGCCGGGACGAAACGCTGGTAATCGACCGCCACTAAGTGGCGGCGGTCATAACGTAAAAGCAGGGCGCGGCCGGCGTCATTGTCGAGGCGCTGGATGCGATCCTGGCGATCGCGGGTGATGCGCAAGCGGTTGTCGTAAGCGTCGCTGATCGCGGTCAAACGACCGTTGATGAAATGATAGAAACGCGTCTCGTCGCCGGCCTGAGCAAGGATCAGTTCTTCGGGTTCGTCACCCAGAAAAATCGCCGCGCGCGAGAGGCTGTTGTGGATCGCCGGGCGTTCGGCGGTGGGCAACGGGAAAACCGTGCGACGGTTCTCGTGATCGATCCAGATAATGGAATCGCCGTCGATTTCCAGTCGATGCGCGAGGCTGTGACTCCAGCCATAACCGAGCCCGCCATCAATCTCGACAGCACTGGTGCGATAGAGCCGGGTGAAGTCGAACGGCAGGATGCCGTCCAGCGAACCGTCGGTGAGGGTCAGCAGTTCTTCGCCAGTGACCATCGACACCGGGCATTGGTTGGTGGCGGTTTTATCGGCGGAATCGGCGCTGTCGCCGTTGGGGTTTTTTGCTTGGTTTGGAACGTCGTCGCGGTGTTCGTTTTTTTTGAGGGTGGTGTTCTTACGGCCATTCCAGCGTAAACGCATGCCACCATTTTTCAGGCCAGCTGCGACACCACGCGCAGCCACTTTCTTGTATTCGCCTACATAGCCCATGAAGTTGTCGATGATCGTGACCATCGACTTCACGAACGCCATCGAGGCTCGATAAATCTGCGCGCCGTACTTGGCCAGACGCACGCTCAGCCAGGCAATGCCAACTCCGACCACACTGAGTACCAGGCCGATCAAAAGATCGATGACAAACCCGACGACCACTTTGGAAATGGCCGCGGCCGACGCCCCGGCCAACTGCGTTGGCGGCAACATCTCCAACCAAAGCGTTGCAGTGCGCATCAGCAAACACAGTGCGGCCTCGTCACTGGCCAGCAACATGGCTTTTGCCATCCTGTCTGGCGCGCTTTCGGCGAGCCTGGCAAGTTCTCCGGCGCTCTCACCCAGCTTTTCGACAAAGGCATTGGGGTCTTTCAGGATGTCGGTGAGTTCACCAATGCCATCCCAGACGCCCTGAATCGCCGCCCAACTTCCCGCAAGCATTCCGTTGCCCGCCGCGGCCAGCGAAGCGGATGCTGATTGCTGCGGCCATTGCGGCTTGAAGCCTTGCCACTCGTTGCGCAGCCATGTTTCCAGCTGTTGGGTCAGGCCATCGTAAGACTTGAAAAGATCATCGACTTGCTTGGGGGTTACTTCGCTTTGGACATGAACACGGTAGAACTTTCCTGCAGTGCCCTTGAACGTTCCCTTGCCGTGCTCATCAAGGGTGATCGTCGTCCGCTCGCCGCCATCAACAGCTATGACATCAACCTGAATGTTCCCCAGCGGAATGTCATGAACCGACTCGAACTTGCTCTCAATTTCCAGATTTCCGTTTAGCGGGCACTGCGCAACACTGGAGAAAAAATCGTCATCGCTTTTACTCACTGATGTGGTGGTCTTGCCCACCTTGACCAGCCGATCCATGTCCATCAGCGACGGCATGTCCGTTGCCCGGCTGACGGTGTCCGCAGTGCGACTCAAAAACCCTCGCAGTTGCACGCGATACACATCCAGCGTGTCTTTAAAACCGTCGAGTTTCTGCTCGATGCGTTTGATGTGATCCATCAACGCACCGGACGGCGCGAGGCAAACTGAAACATCGGGTCGATCATGAGCAATCCCTCGCGCATAAAATTGGGCGCGCGAGACTTTGCTAGGGTTTAGTCGAGAAAGAAGTCAGGAAAGTAGGATGTGGCTGTAGGGCAAATCTCTAAACCACCGAATAACGCGCCGGCAAAAACGCAAACGTGGCGAGAGGTTTCCCTCACGCAACGCTTGTTTACCGGCCAACTACGGATTTATTGCGCTGAGTCGCGGGACGCCAACTCTTTAAGCTTGATCTCAGCCAACGGATGCCCGGCCTTGGCCGCCATCCCCCAAAACCGCGCGGCCTCATCCGGATCCGGCGCCTTGCTCGCCGTCCCTGCCAAACTGATCACGCCCACCTGATACGCCGCTTTGCCATCCCCCGCCAAAGCTGCCAGGCGCAACAATCGGACACCTTCCTCGCGAGCCCCAAGGCCAACGCCGCGAAAGGTCAGGATGTGGCCATAGAAGCTCTGGGCGCCGACATCGCCCAGGTTGGCCATGCGTGCGAACTGACCTTCAAGCCAGCGCCAGCCACGGGGCTGGCGTACGAACCACGACCAGTGAAAAAGCCGGCGGGCCAGCCAGTAACCAACGCGCGCCTTGAGTCGCAAAAACACTCAGGCCTCGGCCGACTCGGGATATTCGTACTCGAAAACCCGCACCACTTCCGAAGCATGCCAGGACGCCGCAGCGACGCCATCGGACGGCCCGGAGAATCGTCCCAGACGTTCGACACATTCAAAGAAACCGGTGCGTGGCAGGCGGCTCGCGCCTTGGCTGATCACCAGTGAACTGCGTAACGGCTGTTCGGCCTTGGCGTCCAGCGCGGCCAGGTGCTCGAGCGCTGCGGTCAAGGTCTGCATGGCCGGCGTCGGCAGTTGCAGCCGCTCCAGCAATGCGCGATAGGTCAGCAAGTGCCGCTGGCGGCGCGCCTGGTCCAGTTCGCCCAACAACCCGTCCCAATGTTGACGACTGATGCGTACGCTCACGATTCTTCCCTCCACCCCGGCACCGTCAACTCCCAGGCCAGGCTGCGGCGAATCGCAGCGTCGGGTTGACGCTCGCCACTTTCGATCAAGGCCAGATAAGACGGGCTGATGCCTACCGTGCGGGCGAGCGCCTCAATGGCGATGCCCTTCCCTTCGCGCAAACTGCGTAGTTGATCCAGACCCGGAAGAATCTGGTCAGGTGTTGCCGCGTGACGCACCTGAGCCTCGCGCGGCGGTTGCTTTTCGATGCCTGCTGCTTTCAGTAGAGCCTGATACTGAGCCCACGGCACAACCGCATACTCGGGCTCGCCTTCGCGTGTGATTATCTGAATATCCATGACTTCCCCGTAGGACAACGACACTTAGCGAGTCGGCGCTTTTCCCTAGAAGTGTAATCCTAACAGCGGCCAAGGTCGCGGGGGTATGTATATAGGGATGATCCTGAATCGGCTCAGTTCTTTTTCGGGCCCTGGAGCTGAAGTTGCTCCGGGGTATCCGGCAGTCGTTCGACCACCGCGAGCTTCTCCGGCAACTGACGTTTGCGCCAGGCGCGAAACGCATTGAGCTCGTCATCGAGGACTTTCATCAGCCAGGCGATCACGGCGATGTCATCGAGCATGCCGAACACAGGGATGAAATCGGGAATCGCATCCACCGGGCTCAAGAAATACATCAAGCCTGCCACCACCGAGACAATCGCCTTGGGGCTGATGGCCCGGTATTCGCCACGCCAGTACGCGAGGCACAACGCCTGCAGCAGGCGCAGGTCGTCCTTGAGCTTGCCCAACCGGTTGCCTTGGCTGGCCCCTTTGCTGGCCACGGCGAACAACAGGGTCGGCAATCGTCCACGGGCAAGCAGGCGACCGGCCAGAGGCAGGAAACGAGCGAAATTCCAGGGTGCTTTCATCTATTCCTCCCGCTGAAATGTTATCCACACAAATTGTGGATAACCTTGTGAACAGACCTGCATTTCACGGCTGCAAGCCCCGTTTCATAAGGGCTCGGCTCAGATCGGGCGTTTTTTACTCACATAAAAAAACCCAATATTTCATTGACTTGGCGCTCGGGCGCGGCTAGCCCAGGCGCCTTCAATGGCTATGACTCCAGCCTGCAGTATCCGTTCGCTTTGTTTAACTTCACCGAACGCCAGATACAACAACGCCTCGCATAAAGCGAGGCGTTGTTGTCAGAACAACCGCGGATTACTTGGCGGCGTCGTCTTGCTTGGCTGGATCCTTGATGGCCAGCAGTTCCAGATCGAATACCAGCACCGAATTGGCTGGAATCGCCGGGCTTGGGCTTTGCGCGCCATAAGCCAGTTCGCTAGGAATGTACAGTTTGTACTTCTCGCCAACGTGCATCAGCTGCAGGCCTTCGACCCAACCCGGGATCACGCCGCTGACCGGCAGATCGATCGGGCTGCCACGCTCGACGGAGCTGTCGAAAACAGTGCCGTTGGTAAGGGTACCGGTGTAGTGGACAGTCACGACGTCAGTCGGCTTTGGCTGTGGACCGTCGGCTTTCTTGACCACTTCGTATTGCAGGCCCGAAGCCGTGGTGGTGACACCCGCTTTCTTGGCATTGTCTTCGAGGAATTTCTTGCCGGCGGCTGCCGACTCTTCGCTCATCTTGGCCATGCGCTCTTCAGCACGCTTTTGCAGCGCGGCGAAGGCTTCGACCAGTTCTTCGTCCTTCAGCTTCTGCTCTTTCTTGCCAACGGCATCTTCGATGCCCTGGGCTACGGCCTTGGAATCCAGATCATCCATGCCTTCCTGAGCCAGGCTCTTGCCCATATTCAGGCCAATCCCGTAGGAAGCTTTTTGCGCCGGGGTTTTCAGCTCTACGCTGGTCTGCGAATCACAACCCGCAAGTACCAGGCTAACCAGGGCCACCGCCGCCGCCAACCGATGCTGTTTCATGCTATTTCCTTGTTCATGCGCCTAAAGGGCAATCGAGTAAAGCCGCGAGCTTATCAGGCGGCCACGACCAATGGCTACCGGCATGAGAGCAGGAAACTTCTGATAAGTTCAGGTGTTTTAACGCATTTCCGGAATCGGATGATGAAGCTTCTGTCATCTTCGCCCCACAGACACAACTGCCCCGTCCCACAACATCCGACGTAATGGCCACTTGCCGCACGTTTGCGGCTCAGGCATAAGGGAGCGACAACTCGACAAGGATGTTTATCTTGCGCCTCTTATATCGCTTGCTGATTCTGATCGTTGCGCTGCTGGGCCTCGCCCTCGCCGTGATCCTGTATTACATCGCCAACCCGAAACTGCCAACTTGGACGCCTGCTCAGCAGGTGCATTACCTGGAACAGTGGAGTGCCGCAGACCGCCAGACTTACTACTTCACACCACAAGGGACGCAAGTCAAAGGTTTGCGCTACGACTGGTTCGGTGAACTCGAATTGCCGTTTTCGCAACAGCGTTTTGCCAGCCCGGAATACCTCGCACGCTTCGGTTTCCTGATCGATCCGGGCCAGAAAGCCACGCCGAACAACCCTGGCAACCTGCCCGTGGGCTTCGCCCGCCATCAAAATCCCGGCAGCCAGGAACAGTTTCTGGACATCACCTGTGCCGCCTGCCACACCGGAGAATTGCGCTTCAATGGTCAGGCGATCCGCATCGACGGGGGTTCGGCGCAACATGTCTTGCCGTCCAGCGTTCCTACATTGCGCGGAGGCAGTTTCGGACAGGCCCTGGTCGCGAGTCTCGCCTCGACTTACTACAACCCTTGGAAATTCGAACGTTTTGCCCGCAACGTACTGGGGCAGGATTACGACGCCGGGCATGAGCAGCTGCGCAAGGATTTCAAGTCCTCGCTGAACACCTTCCTCAAAGTCGCCTGGAACGACACCCATCGCGGGCTCTACCCGACCGAAGAAGGCCCTGGCCGTACCGACGCCTTCGGACGTATTGCCAACGCCAGTTTCGGTGACGCGATTTCCCCGGCCAACTACCGGGTGGCCAACGCGCCGGTCGACTACCCGCAGCTGTGGGACATCTGGACTTTCGACTGGGTGCAGTGGAACGGCTCGGCCCAGCAGCCGATGGCTCGCAACATCGGCGAAGCCCTCGGCGTCGGCGCCACGCTGAACTTCTTCGACAGCAACGGGCAGCCGCTCATGGGCGACGACCGCTACCCCTCCAGCGTCCGGGTGCGCGACCTGCACCAGATCGAGGAAACCCTGCAACGACTCAAGCCACCCGCCTGGCCGGAAGACCTGTTGGGCGTCATCGACAAACCACTGGCAGCCAAGGGGCGCGCGTTGTTTGTCGAAAACTGCGCCGGTTGCCACGTTCCGCGAGTGACCCAGGAAGGCGAGCGCTGGGTCCAGCATTTGCACATGTTGCCGGTCGATGTCATCGGCACCGATCCGACGGCGGCGAACAACATTGCCAACCACCGTTTCGACCTGACCGCCCTGCAATGGAATCCGACAGAGCTCGCGCAGATGGACGTGAAGCTGCACCCCGAACCCACGGAACCGCTGGATCTCAGCCAACTGTCGGTGGCCAAGGGCCTGGCGTACGTCACGGCATTCGTCGAGAACCGCGCTTACCGCGAAGCCAAGGTCACCGCGGCGGAAAAGCCAAAGCTCGACGGCTTCGGGCTGCCGATCGGCGTTCGAGAAAAAGTCGCCTACAAGGCCCGACCGCTGGCGGGCGTATGGGCGACGGCGCCGTTTCTGCACAACGGTTCGGTGCCGAGCATTTATCAATTGCTCTCACCCCAGGATGAACGCGCGACCACCTTCTACAAGGGCACGTTCGACTACGACCCACGCCACCTGGGCTATCGCACCGAAGCCTTTACCAACGGTTTTCTGTTCGACACGCGCATTACCGGCAACCACAACAGCGGCCATGAATTCCGCGCAGGTGAACGTGGCAATGGGGTCATCGGACGGTTATTGCAACCCGAGGAGCGCTGGGCGCTTCTGGAATACCTGAAAGTGCTGGGCGGCCCGCTGGAGAAACAACTGCCATGATCATGTCCACGTTCAAAAAGGATTTACCGTTGCTCGCCCGGTTCTGGTTGTGGCTCGGCCGCCTGATCGGCAAGACCCTGCTGATTCTGCTGTTGATCGGCCTGCTCGGCTGGGCGCTGGTCAGCGCCTGGTACGCCTGGCAACACCGTGGCCCGGTCTCGGCCTTGGAGCAGATCCCGGACGGCGAAGGCGCCATGACCCAGGACGTGATCCAGACGGCGGTACGCATTGTCGATCAACACCGCGAAAGTACTCGTTATTTACGTGATGCCCACGCCAAGGCTCATGGCTGTGTCAAGGCCGAAGTGCAGGTTCTGCCAGGGCTGACGGCAGAATTGCGTCAAGGGGTGTTCAGCGAGCCGGGCAAGACCTGGCAGGCGATGATGCGCTTGTCTAACGGCAACGCCTACCCGCAGTTCGACAGCATGCGTGATGCTCGGGGGATGGCGATCAAACTGCTGGATGTGCCGGGCAAGCAACTGCTTGGCGATCGCCAGGGGCTGCATGAACAGGACTTCGTGATGTTCAGCCATCCGAACTTCTTCGTCAGCGATGTCGCCGAGTACCGACAGAACGTTGCGGCTCAGGCTGACGGCAAAAAGGTCATGGCGTTTTTTCCGGGTTGGGATCCGCGCACCTGGCAAGTCCGTCATTTGCTGATTGCCCTGGCAACGCTGTCCCCGCCGCCGGAAAGCCCGACGCAGACCACTTATTTCTCGGTGTCGCCATACAAGTTCGGCGAGGGCAATGCCAAGTTCCGGGTAATGCCGGATTCGGAAAAATGCTCGGCGTACACGCTGCCCAAACAGAATCAGGATCTACCGAACTTCCTGCGTAGCGCCCTGACCCAGCAGTTGTCCACAGATCGGGTGCCGGCGTGTTTTGTCTTGCAGATTCAGCGGCAGGATGCGAACAGGTTCATGCCGATCGAAGACACCAGTATCGAGTGGCGCGAGCAGGATGCCCCCTTCGAAACCGTGGCGCGGATTACTCTGCCGCCCCAGGACTTCGACACCCCGGCGCAGAATCTGCAATGCGACAACTTGTCGTTCAATCCGTGGTTCGGTCTGGAGGCGCACCGTCCGATAGGCGGAATCAACCGGCTGCGCAAGGCGGTCTACGAGGCGGTGAGCGACTATCGGCATAGCCGAAATGCTGGAATGTAGGAGCGAGCCTGCTCCGGGCGGCGTTCCGACGATGGAGTGTCATTCGACACGCGTTGCCTGACACTTCATCGAGAGCAGGCTCGCTCCTACAGGTTTCGCGTAATTTGCCAAACGCCAGACAGCAAAAAGCCCGCATAAAGCGGGCTTTTTCCGTGGTGACCTGGCGTTCAGTGTTCCAGGTTACCGAATATGGCGCAGCGGACGGGACTCGAACCCGCGACCCCCGGCGTGACAGGCCGGTATTCTAACCGACTGAACTACCGCTGCGCGTAACACTTGAAGCGAATGGTGGGTGATGACGGGATCGAACCGCCGACATTCTGCTTGTAAGGCAGACGCTCTCCCAGCTGAGCTAATCACCCTTTACCTTCGTTGCGGGGCGCATTGTGCCACAGATTTTCATAACGTGTTGATTTAATTGATAAATAATTCAAATAAATCTGAAAACCGGTGAAACGACACGTCCTGCAGGAACTTCAGACAGAAAAAAACCCGCGTAAGCGGGCTTTTCCGTGGTGACCTGGCGTTCAGCGTTCCAGGTTACCGAATATGGCGCAGCGGACGGGACTCGAACCCGCGACCCCCGGCGTGACAGGCCGGTATTCTAACCGACTGAACTACCGCTGCGCGTAACACTTGAAGCGAATGGTGGGTGATGACGGGATCGAACCGCCGACATTCTGCTTGTAAGGCAGACGCTCTCCCAGCTGAGCTAATCACCCTTCACTTTCGGTGTGGCGCGCATTCTACGGAGCGACCCGACCTCTGGCAAGCACTTTTTTAAATAATTTTTTCAGGCCTTCCAAAGGCTTAGAGAAGGGTTGGCCTATGGCGTCACGAAGAGAATAATGCCCCACTTTGTATAAAGGAGAGACTCGCCCCATGTGGTTCAAAAACCTGCTTATCTATCGCCTGACCCAAGATCTGCCTTTTGATGCCGAGGCGTTGGAAACTGCACTGGCCACCAAACTGGCGCGTCCCTGTGCAAGCCAGGAGTTGACCACTTACGGTTTCGTTGCGCCATTCGGCAAAGGCGAAGATGCACCGCTGGTGCATGTCAGCGGCGACTTCCTGCTGATCTCCGCGCGCAAGGAAGAGCGCATCCTGCCGGGCAGCGTCGTGCGTGACGCCGTGAAGGAAAAGGTCGAAGAGATCGAAGCCGAACAGATGCGCAAGGTCTACAAAAAGGAACGCGACCAGATCAAGGATGAAATCATCCAGGCGTTCCTGCCGCGCGCCTTTATTCGTCGCTCGTCGACCTTCGCCGCCATCGCGCCGAAACAGGGTCTGATTCTGGTCAACTCCGCCAGCCCGAAACGCGCCGAAGACCTGCTGTCTACCCTGCGCGAAGTCATCGGCACCCTGCCGGTACGTCCGCTGACCGTGAAAATGTCCCCGACGGCCACCATGACTGAGTGGGTCACCACCCAGAAAGCCGCAGACGACTTCTTTGTGCTTGACGAGTGCGAACTGCGCGACACCCACGAAGACGGCGGCATCGTGCGTTGCAAACGTCAGGACCTGACCAGCGAAGAAATCCAGCTGCACCTGAGCACTGGCAAAGTGGTCACTCAGCTGTCGCTGGCGTGGCAGGACAAACTGTCTTTCGTCCTCGACGACAAGATGGTGGTCAAGCGCCTGAAGTTCGAAGACCTGCTGCAGGATCAGGCGGAACAGGACGGTGGCGAAGAATCCCTCGGCCAACTGGACGCCAGCTTCACCCTGATGATGCTGACGTTCGGCGATTTCCTGCCGGCGCTGGTTGAAGCGCTTGGCGGTGAAGAGACGCCACAAGGTATCTAAAGCCTGGTGATCATAACTGTAGGAGCGAGCCTGCTCGCGATGGTGTGTCAGTCGCCTCTCTTTGCCTGACACACCATCGCGAGCAGGCTCGCTCCTACAGGGGTTTTGTGTTGTTACTTAAAATAAGGATCAGGCCATGCGTGCACTGGCTGCATTGAGTCGCTTTGTCGGCAACACCTTCGCTTACTGGGTATTGATTTTCGCCGTCGTGGCCTTCCTGCAACCGACGTGGTTCATCGGTCTGAAGGGCGCCATCGTGCCGCTGCTGGGCCTGGTGATGTTCGGCATGGGCCTGACCCTCAAACTCGAAGACTTCGCCGAAGTCGCCCGCCATCCGTGGCGCGTGGCCCTGGGCGTCGTTGCGCATTTCGTGATCATGCCCGGCGTGGCGTGGTTGCTCTGCCAGGCGTTCCACTTGCCGCCGGAAATTGCCGTCGGCGTGATTCTCGTCGGTTGCTGCCCAAGCGGCACGTCCTCGAACGTGATGACCTGGCTGGCGCGCGGAGACCTGGCGCTGTCAGTGGCCATCGCCGCCGTCACCACCCTCCTCGCTCCGTTGCTGACCCCGGCGCTGATCTGGTTGCTGGCCTCGGCCTGGTTGCCGGTATCGTTCATGGAGCTGTTCTGGTCGATCCTGCAAGTGGTGTTGCTGCCGATCGTGCTCGGCGTGATCGCCCAGCGTGTGCTTGGCGATCGGGTTCGCCATGCCGTAGATGTGTTGCCGCTGGTTTCGGTGGTGAGCATCGTTATCATCGTCACCGCCGTTGTCGCGGCCAGCCAGGCGAAAATCGCCGAGTCCGGCCTGCTGATCATGGCCGTGGTGATGTTGCACAACAGCTTCGGTTACCTGCTGGGTTACTTCACCGGGCGCCTGTTCAAACTGCCACTGGCCCAGCGTAAATCCCTGGCACTGGAAGTCGGCATGCAGAACTCAGGCCTGGGTGCTGCGCTGGCGAGCGCGCACTTCTCGCCACTGGCGGCGGTGCCAAGCGCGTTGTTCAGTGTGTGGCACAATATTTCCGGCGCGCTGCTTTCGACGTATTTCCGCCGGATGAGCGAAAAGGAAGATCGGGAAACGGCAGCCCGGCAGGCGGTCGAGTAAACGGCCAGCTTGATCCTCGGATTGATGATGGGCACTATACTGCGCAACGCGAGGACGACCTCGCGGCTCGATCGATTCATTAATCTGGGGACGACCCCGTCCATCGATGGAGGTCTGTCATGTCCTGGATCATTCTGTTTTTCGCCGGCCTGTTTGAAGTGTGCTGGGCGGTCGGCCTGAAATACACCGACGGCTTCAGCCGCCCTCTTCCCACCGCATTGACCGTTGCCGCCATGGCCATCAGTCTTGGCCTGCTGGGCCTGGCCATGAAGGAACTGCCGCTGGGCACCGCCTATGCGATCTGGACCGGCGTAGGTGCGGTCGGCACGGTGATCGCCGGAATCATTCTGTTTGGCGAGTCCATGGCGCTGTTCAGGCTGGCCAGTGTGGCGCTGATCATCGCCGGGCTGATCGGGTTGAAAGTCAGTACCTGATTATTGCAACGCTTACGAAAAAGCCCGCTCCTCTGGCGATACCGAAGGAGCGGGCTTTTTTCATCCTGTGAAAAACGGATCAGCTTTCCGCCAACGCCATGCGTTCACGCGTGACCGGGGCCTTTTCCGCCTGCTCAAGCTGCATGCAGCGTTCCAGGAACAGGAACATGTAGTCGTAGCTCTTGCACACCGCCTGGCGCAACTCGGCCTGCAAGGATTTGCTCGGGTTCATTCCGGCCAGCGTGCAGATGATTTCCAGCGCTTCCCACGGATGGGCATCGTCGTACTGGGCATGCATCTTCAGCCACTTCATGGCCCGCTTGCGGTCTTCCTCGGGGAATGCCGCCGCGTAGACACCACTGGAACAGACCAGCGCCGACCACTCTCCGGTCGCACCTTCAATGGCGTAGTTGGTGGCGGCAATGGCAACGATCAGCGAATCTGCAGAACTGGTGTGCCAGCACCAATGGCTCAAGGCGTGCAGTTCAGGGGCCACCTGTTGCGCCTGCAAGTCCTCCAGGCTGACACCGTGCGCACGGCTCCAGTGCACCCAGTAGTCGGCGTGGTTCAATTCCACGCGAATGTTACGCATCAACCAGCGACGCGCCATGTCCTCGCCGGGGTGGCGGGCAAAGCGGGTCTTGGTCAGGTTCTGAGCCATGTACAACGCGAACTGTTCGACCACTGGCCAACCACCAATGAGGTAGTGACGCATGGTCCTGGCGCTGAGCTTGTTGTCTCGCATGCGCCGATACAATTCGTGTTCGACTACCCGGCGTTTACTCTCGCTGCAATCCTTGATGAGCTGTTGAGCCCAGGCAGGATAACTTGCAGCTTCCATGAGGGGTCCGGTTCTGTTGAATGAGTCGATCACTGTCGGGTTCCTTTTGATTGTGATTGTAAGGATCAGCAAGAGATTTCAACGGAACGTGCCAGGCGCCTTGAACAGCAAGGGTTGAGGCCTGGCAGGACGACTTTGCAGACTATCGCAGGTAAACAGATGCGGGCGCTCAATCACATACCCTTGAGCGTAATCCACCCCGATCTCCAGCAATGCCTGCTCGATCTGGGGTGTTTCAACAAACTCGGCAATCGTACGCTTACCCATGACATGACCGATGTGATTGATCACCTCGACCATGGCGCGGTTAATCGGGTCGTCCAGCATATCCTTTACGAAACTCCCGTCGATCTTTAAGAAGTCTACAGGCAAATGTTTCAGGTAAGCGAACGAGGACATTCCGGCGCAAAAATCGTCCAGGGAAAAATGGCAACCTAACCCTTTGAGCTCATTGATAAATCTGATTGCACTGCCGAGATTGGAAATTGCGCTGGTTTCAGTGATTTCAAAACAAATCATTTCAGGCGGTATCGCATACGTAACGAACTGTTGACGCAGGAAGTCGAGGAACGCCTCATCTCCTATGGTGGAACCTGACAGATTGATCGCACACATCGCCAAGGGGCCTTTGTGCTTTTCGGCAATGCACTGGGCAATGATCTTGAACACGTTCTGCACGACCCAGCGATCCAGCGAGGTCATCAGGCCATAACGCTCGGCGGCGGGAATGAAGCTGTCGGGCAGAATCATCCGCCCGGCCTCGTCATGCAGGCGCAGCAGGATCTCAATATGCCCGCCGCCCACTTCAACGTGCCCCAGCGGCGCGATTTCCTGGGCGTACAGACAGAAGCGGTCTTCTTCCAGCGCCATGTGCAAGCGCTGTACCCAGGCCATCTCGCCAAAGCGCAGCGACAACTCGGAGTCGTCGGCGTGATAGACCTGAACCCGGTTACGGCCCTTTTCCTTGGCCATGTAACAGGCCATATCAGCCGCCCGCAATGACGTTTCGAGGGTGGTCGGCTGTTGCGTGATGTGCACCAGCCCGATGCTCACGGTGGTGACGAATGGCCGGCCTTTCCAGACAAAGTGCAGGTTCTGCACGGTCTGGCGCAGGCCCTCGGCGATTTTCTCCGCGGCCTCTGGCGCACAATTCTCCAGCAGGATGCCGAATTCGTCGCCGCCCAGCCTCGCCAGGGTATCGCCTTCGCGCAAACCCGATTGCAACAGCGCGCAGATATGCCGCAGCAGCTCGTCACCCGCGGCGTGGCCGCAGGTATCGTTGACCAGCTTGAACTGATCCAGATCGAGGAACATCAGGGCATGCCGCCCCGGGTGCCGGGTCAGGTTGTGCAACACCTGCTCCAGGCGATATTCGAATTCACGGCGGTTGGCCAGGCCGGTCAAGGCGTCATGGGTCGCCTGCCAGGACAGGTTGGCGATGTATTGCCGTTCCTGGGTCATGTCGTGCAGGACCAGCACGGTGCCGCTGACCTTGCCGGCATTGCGGATCGGCGCACCGACCAGCGTGACCGAAACCGTGCTGCCGTCCAGGCGCTGAATCAGTTTGGAATGCTCGCTGCCGCCCGTGAGCTGGCCGCTGAGTATGTGCTCGATCAGCGTGAAGCCTTCGGCCTGGGCATTTTCGTCCAGCAGATTGAACAGCGCGGCCAGGGGCAAACCGGTGGCCTGTTCAGCCTTCCAGTGAGTCAACGCCTCGGCTGCCGGGTTCATGTAGGCAATGGCGCCCGCCACATCGGTGGTAATCACCCCGTCACCAATCGATTGCAGGGTAATTTGCGCCCGGTCTTTCTCCAGTTGCAGGGCATCGGCAAACGCATGGCGTTGCTTTAGCAGCTTGTGGGTGCGCATCAGGGCCAGCGCAATCAAACCCAGGGCGGTGGCGAGGTTGGTCACCAACAACAGGCGAAGAATGACCCGGGAGCCCTCCCCCAAGGCATCGCTAAAGGCTTTCGCAGCCGGCGTCACTTCATCGTTGATGGCAAAGATCTGCTCTTTCCAGCGCTGGATGTCTTCGCCAGAGGCCGGACTGACGGTGATGTGCTGATGCATGTCCCGCGCAACGTTATCGAGCTTTACCAGATACCCGTCACCCACCGTCCAGAGATCGATGGCTTTTTCGAGGTAAGTGAAGTGGCGGAAATTGAGGTACAGCCAGATCAGGCTGGAAACGTCATCCGGATGGTTGCCACCCTTGAGGATAGCCGTACGCGCCGCCGTGATATCAGGTGGTTGATGATCCAGCGCGACACGCAACTCGTGCCCGCCCTGGGGCACGGCGATGGCATCCTGATACTTTTTGAAAATCCCTTCGTCACCGCTGTCAGCGTAGAGATTGAGGTAATAGATGGCGTCTTTCTGGCCCTTGGACCAGAGACTTTCGCCGGCAACATAACCACGGACAGCCGAAAGCACATAAAGGCTGACGCCACCCAGCAAGGCCTGAAAAAGCACGACGGCAATAAATGGCCAGACGATGCCCAACAACCGTGGGGTTCCGAGAGTCCGCGTTTGATTCATGAGGTCCCTTGCATTAGCACTGCTTGATCGTCGTCCGGACGAAATCGCTAAGGCTAGCCTAGGATGGGTTATCACTCTAGGCAAGCCGGCAAAGCGTGTACGCGAAAGCAGCATGGTAACAGCGTCGCGAGCCAGAGCCTGGCAATCATGCACACACGCTGTACAAGACCTTTTACCTGCCGCACCGTTCACTCGCCGTGCAGCGCGCAGGCATCTAGATCTGCTGCAAATGCCCGTAAAGCTTGGCGTACAACCCACCCTCGGCAATCAACTGCTGATGGTCGCCATCTTCGGCAATCTGCCCGCCATCGAACACCAGCACCCGGTCGGCCTGCTTAACGGCCGACAAGCGGTGCGCAATGATCAGCGTGGTGCGGTGGCTCAGGAACCGCGCCAACGCCTGGTGCAGGTTGTATTCGGTGGCGGCATCCAGCGCCGAGGTGGCCTCGTCGAGGATCACCACTTTCGGCTCGGCCAGCACCATCCGCGCAATGGCCAGGCGTTGACGCTGGCCGCCGGACAAGCGCACGCCGGAACGCCCGACAATGCTGTCCAGGCCATTGGGCAACTCGCGAATCGTGGTGTGCAGTTGCGCGATTTCCAGTGCCTGCCAGCAAGCCTCGTCGCTGCGTTCGCGACCCATGGTCAGGTTGGCCCGCACGGTGTCGTTGAACAGCGCAGGGTGTTGCAGGACCACGGCGACGTTTTCCCGCACGGTTTCCAGGCCGATCTCTTGCTGAGTCGAGCCGCCGAAGCGAATCGTCCCCGCCAACGGTGTGTACATACCGAGCAGCAACTGAACCAGCGTGCTTTTGCCGCCCCCGCTGGCACCGACAATCGCGACCTTTTCCCCGGGCGCGATCGACAGGTTCATCTGGTTCAACACCAGCTCGTCGCCGTAACCGAAACTCAAACCCTGGACTTCGATGCCCACGGTCTCGCGACCGTTGAACGGGTCGACACCGCCCGGGTATTCAGGCTCATCGGCCCTGGCCAGCAATTCGTTGATCCGCGACAGCGCGCCACCGGCGGCGTAATAGGCGTATTGCAGGTTCAGCAGTTGTTCCACCGGGCCAATCATGAACCACAGGTAGCTGAACACCGCGAGCATCTGGCCGATGGACAGGTCGGAGAACAACACCGTGAGCATGGCGGCGGCGCGGAAAATATCGATGCCGAATTGAAACAGCAAACCGCTGGCACGGTTTGAAGCATCGGTTTTCCACTGCGAGGTCACCGCGTAATCACGTACCTCTCGCGCTCGTTGGCCGAGGCGCCCAAGGAAAAAGCCCTGACGGTTGCCGGCGCGCACTTCCTGAATGGCATCGAGGGTTTCAGTCAGCGCTTGTGTGAAGCGCGACGTGCTGTCGTTCTCGAGTTTCTTCAGGTGTTTGACCCGCTTGCCCAGCAGCACCGTGGCGTAGATCACCAGCGGGTTGAACAGCATGATCAGCAACGCCAGCTTCCAGTGCATCCAGATCAGGATGCTGGCGGTGCCGACCAGGGTCAGCATGGCCACGAGGAACCGGCTGAGGGTTTCGCCGACGAATTTGTCTACGGTGTCCAGGTCCGTGACCAGGTGCGTGGTGACGGTGCCGCTACCCAGGCTTTCGTACTCGCCCAGCGAAATACGCTTGAGCCGCTCGATCAGCCGGGTGCGAATGCGATACACGATGTCTTTGGCCAGGGCCGCGAACAACCTGGCCTGCAGCACGTTGAACAACAGGGCGCCGCAGCGCAACAGCAGGGTCACCAGCAGCAT
>JADMIO011081463.1_pt1:0-22500 | contig 24433 bp, 23 predicted proteins | sample 8958161 | NCBI WGS metagenome assembly JADMIO01 (sample SAMN16585339, study PRJNA669376) | soil metagenome | isolation source: Crop rotation soil | place: USA: Cullars Rotation, Alabama | collected 2011
TGGTCGTTCCATTAATTTGGTAATGTCTGATCGGGGTTGGAGAGCATTGGAACAGATTGGTCTGGACGATGAAATCAGAAAAATTGGAATTCCTGTCGACAAACGCGCCATCCATATGCAGGATGATAAACTCAATTATCAGTATTATGGGAAAGAAGGCGAAGCTATTTTTTCACTTTCACGAGGTGTTTTAAATAGAAAGATGATCGATTTAGCCGAACAAGCCGGTGTCGATTTTTTCTTCGAACATAAAATTTGGGATGTTACTTTGGCTGATGCCACATTACATATTGGAGATTCGGAAAGAGGTGAGTGGCAAGAATTAAAATACGACAAGGTATTTGGTGCCGATGGTGCTTTCTCGAGAATCCGACACAGAATGCAGCGTCAGAGTATGTTCAATTATTCACAGGAATTTTTGAATATTGGATACAAAGAGTTACACATTCCAGCCAATGCTGACGGTACGCATAAAATCGACAAATATTCATTGCACATTTGGCCGAGAGGCAATTTTATGTTGATGGCTTTGCCAAATTTGGATGGAAGTTTTACCTGTACGTTATTCATGCCTTTTGAAGGGGAAAATTCTTTTGATGCCTTGAAAGATCAAGAGGTGTTGGTTGATTTCTTTGCGCACTATTTTCCAGATACTGCCTCGGTTATTCCCGATTTGGTAGAAGATTTCTTTAAAAATCCAACGAGTTATTTGGTGATGATGAAGTGTTTTCCCTGGACTTACGAAGGTAAGATCGCTCTGATTGGAGATTCGGCGCATGCCATTGTTCCTTTTTACGGGCAGGGAATGAATGCCGGTTTTGAAGACATTATCATTTTGAGTGAAATGATCGAAAAATATGGAAATGACTGGGAAACTATTTTCTCAGAATATGAAAAATCTCGCAAGCCAAACGCTGATGCTATTGCCGAACTTTCCTATCGAAATTTTATGGAAATGAGCTCCAAAACGGCCGATGATAAATTTCTTTTGCAAAAGAAAATTGAAAAATGGTTTTCCGATAAGCATCCGGACAAATGGTTGCCGCTGTATAGTCGGGTTACTTTTAGTTCGCAGCCTTATTCGGAGGCTTTGGCCATTGGTGATTTTCAAAATAAAATCATGGAAGAAGTCATGCTACTGCCTAATATTGAGGAAAAATGGAATAGCGAAGAGGTGGAAAATAAAATTATAGCACTTCTTAAATCTCAATAATCAATAGCAATTTAGTTTTAATAGTGAAGAACTGCTATTGCTTTTTTTATTGTTATTGAAATTCTTAATAGCGATTGAGTCTATTCTTCTCGATGTACTTTGGTGAAATCGAAAGCAGGTTTGCAAACCGCAATATATTCACAAGGTTCATCAAACGGATTCGAATACTGAACTCGTGTGTTTTTCTCTATTTTTATTGATTGACCCGCTTCCAAAATTACGGTTTCGCCTTCAATAATAAATTGCTTTTTTCCTGAAATAATATAGGTGTATTCTTCAAATTCAGGCGTTTGGAAAGGCTCGCTCCATTGGGGAGGTGCTACCATATGCGCAATCGAAATTTCCGAATTGTTTGTGGTTGCATTACCGTGGTGTTCTTCAATCAATTTTCCATCAGTAGTAGGAACCACAAAAGGCGATTTTTGAATAAAATACTTTTTCATGTCATTGTGAGTTTCGAAGCAATCTAATTAATCCCAAACGTATTTCCAAGAGCCATCATCCTGTTTTTTCCAAACGGTGTGGAAAATGCCTGTGAAATCTTTTTTATTTCCTACGGAATCTTTGACAGTCCATATGTATTTTCCGTAAGTGTAAGCCAAAGTACCGTCATTAGAGACTTCCACAAAATCAGCTTTCCAGGTCACTGACGCTTTTCCGTATTTCGGTGCGCTGAAATAATTTTTAATACTTTCTTTTCCTTTAATTAAAGAATCGTTATCGCGTTTGATAATGGCGTTATTGTCTGCAAAAGTGTAAAAGGCAGCTTGAATTCCTTTGGTTTGCGCCAGGTTTTTGAAATCTTCTTCTGTTTTTAAAACTTCCGTTTTAAATTTGGCAACATCATCAGTTTCTGTTTTTTTAATACAGCTGACGGTCATTGTGAATCCAATAAGGCATACAAATAGTTTTCTCATAATGAATTAAGTTATTTTTTAAAAATAAAATAAACGGCTAATACCAAAAAGCAAAACCCCACGGCGTGATTCCATTTGAAGGTTTCATTTTTGAAAAACAACATTGAAAAAATAACAAATACAATCAGTGTTATCACTTCTTGTATGACTTTCAGCTGCATTAAAGTAAAAGGTCCGCCATTGCCCTCATAACCTATTTTGTTGGCAGGTACCTGAAAACAATATTCAAATAAGGCCAAGCCCCAACTGATGAGTACAATGGTGATTAATCCGGCGTTTTCAAACCATTTTAATTCCTTGAATTTCAAATGTCCGTACCATGCTAAGGTCATGAATATATTTGAAAGTATCAGTAAGCCAATTGTTAAAAAACTTCTCATAATGTATTTTGTCTCTTATTTCTTGTCTCTTGTCTCCTTTTACTTCTTCAACACCTTCATCAAGACATTAAAAGCACCGCGAATAAAACTCGCACTGGTGACAACCTTTAAAACGGATTTCCCGACAACGCTTGCGGTACTTGGTTCTTTGCTGGATTGTTTTTCTTCTTCAGCTTCTGTAGCTTGCGTGGAGATTTCTTCAATTTTTTTGGTCAGAATTTCATAAGCACTTTCGCGATCAATTTCCTCCGAATATTTTTCGACCAATTTCGATTTGGAATTAATGTCCTCAATTTCAGCCGGGGTTAAAATGTCCATTCTGCTTTCCGGTGCTCTCATCATGGTCGCTGCCAAAGGCGTTGGGATTCCTTTTTCGTTAAGTGCCGTCACTAAAGCTTCTCCAATTCCCAAAGCTGTGATGATTTCATCCGTCTTGTAATAGTCTGAAGTAGGATAATTATCTGCTGTTTGCTTAATCGCTTGTCTGTCATTGGCGGTAAAAGCACGCAACGCATGTTGTATTTTTAACCCCAATTGTGCTAATACTTCTTTAGGGATGTCCATTGGATTTTGAGTGATAAAATACACGCCAATCCCTTTGGAGCGAATCAGTTTGATAATGGTTTCAATCTGGTCCAATAATGCTTTGCTGGCTTCGTTGAAAATAAGATGTGCTTCGTCAATGAAAATAACCAATTCCGGTTGATCCACATCGCCTTTTTCAGGCATTTGATTGTAGATTTCTGCCAAAAGATTCAGCATAAAAGTAGAGAACAATTTCGGTTTGTCCTGAATGTCTGTTAAACGTACCACGTTGATGTAACCGCGACCATTTTCGTCGATACGCATTAAATCGTCAATTTCGAATGATTTTTCCCCGAAGAAAATATCGGCACCTTGTTGTTCTAATTCGATGATTTTTCTTAGGATTGTTCCTGTAGTCGAAGTCGAAATTTTGCCATATTCGGCTGAAATTTCGTCTTTACCTTCTTCTGTAATGTAGTTCATGACTTTTTTAATGTCCTTTAAGTCTAAAAGAGGCATTTTCTTGTCGTCACAATATTTGAAAATAACTGAAATTACGCCGGCTTGCGTGTCATTTAAATCTAAAATCCTGGAAAATAAAACAGGGCCGAATTCTGAAACAGTCGCACGCAAACGAACCCCGTTTTGCTCGGAAAGCGACAGCAGTTCGACCGGAAAAGATTTGGGAGAAAAAGGAATATTGATTTTAGCGTGTCTTTCCGTGATGAAAGGCAGTTCAGTCCCTTCTTTGGCTACACCTGAAAAATCACCTTTAATGTCCATCATCAATACAGGAATGCCATTTTGAGACAATTGCTCAGAAAGTACTTGTATGGTTTTGGTTTTTCCAGTACCGGTTGCTCCTGCAATCAGGCCATGGCGGTTCATGGTTTTTAGTGGAATAGAAACAGGAATGTCTTGTGCTTCTCCTTCAAAAATGGCGCCTCCTAAAATGATATTTGCGCCTTTGCATGAATAGCCTTCGGTGATGTCGGCTTTAAACTTTTCTATTGTACTCATCGAGATGTTTTATGAAAGTGCAAGTTATTAATTTTGATTTAAATAAAATATTTTAAAAAACTATAAAGTGGCTTGATTGTTGTGGTTTAAATAAATAGCTAATTTTCCCACAAAATATATTTTATTTGGTGAGAAGTAGTGTTTATTGTAATTTCGACAAAAAACAGAAGTTTTTTTTAGTAGATACTTAATATTCAGTTTGTTTTTTATTGAATTTTGAATTTTATATATTTTTTTGCTTAAATTTGTTTAGAGGTTGCAAATACTTAATATCACAAAAAGTAAAAAAAGTTTTTTTATTACAAGTAAAAAATTAAATTTGCTCCCATTATTTAATAATTTCAACAAAATTATAATCAATTAAAAAATTTAAATTCTTAGAAAAATGGCAAACGTTAAAAAAGAAAGTAGTTCAAACGGAGGAGATGTGTTCTCAGGAGTAGTTATCGTATCATGTGTTTTGGTTGGATATTTAACCTGGAAATTCGTGATGGGTGCAAGTGCAAACTTTCAAGGAGGTATTTCAGGAGGAACTCCATTACAAGGTAATTACCGTGCTATGGTTTATAATGGTGGACCTATCGTACCTGTTTTGATGGGATTGTTGTTAATGGTTGTTGTTTTCGGAATCGAAAGATTCATGGTTATTTCTAAAGCTGCTGGAAAAGGTAACTTAGATGCATTTATGAAAAAAGTACAAGGAAGTGTTACTTCTGGAGATATTGACGGAGCTATCGATGCTTGCGACAAACAAAAAGGGTCAGTTGCTAATACAATCAAAGCTGGTTTAGTAAAATACCAAGCAGTAAAAGCAGAAGGATTTAGCAGTGAAGATGCTACTGAAACTATCCATAAAGAAATTGAAGAAGTTACTGCACTTGAAATGCCAATGTTAGAGAAAAACTTAACAATCATTTCTACGTTAGTATCTTTAGGAACTCTTGCAGGTCTTTTAGGAACTGTAACAGGTATGATTAAAGCATTTGCTGGATTAGCAGGTGGTGGTGGTGCAGATTCTGCTGAATTAGCAAATGGTATCTCTGAGGCACTTATTAATACTGCAACAGGTATCTCTACTTCTGCATTAGCAATTATTGTTTATAACTTCTTTACTTCAAAAATTGATACATTAACGTATTCAATCGATGAGGCTGCAAACACGATTGTAAATACTTACAGACGTTTCAAAGGAAGTGTAAAATAATAACAAAATAGTGTAACGAACAGAAAGCTATTTTTCTTTTCGTTGCATAAAAAAATAAAAATATGGCTAAAGCAAAATCGCAAAAAAAGGCAGCTGCTATCGACATGACAGCAATGTGTGACGTGGCCTTCCTTTTGCTTACTTTCTTTATCTTGACTGCAACTGCAAAGCAGCCTGAGCCATTACCGGTTGATACACCTAGCTCTACAGTGCAAACAAAATTGCCTGAAAAAGATTTAGCGATGTTGACGGTAGGTAACGGTAAAGTGTTTTTCGGAGTGACTGGGAAAGAGGTTAGAGTAAGAACATTAGAGTTAATGGGGATTAAATACGGAGTTGCTTTTTCTCCAGAAGAAAGAAAAAGATTCTCGCAAATGGATGCTTTTGGTGTGCCAATGTCACAATTGAAAAGTCTGATTGCTATGAACGGTGCTGATAGAAATCGTAAAGATTTACAGCCAGGTATTCCTAAAGATTCTCTTGACAATCAGTTGAAAGAATGGATCTACAACGCAAGGATTGCTACAAATGAAGTTGCAGGAGTGCAACTGAAAGTGGCGATTAAAGGTGATGCAAAACAAGAATATCCACAAATTAAAAAAGTAATGGATATTTTACAGGACCAGAAAATAAACCAGTTCAACTTGGTTACTGGTTTGCGTGGAAAAGATTTTTAATATAAAAAAAATACAACGATGGCAGAATTAAATACTGGCGACGGCGGTGGCAAGAAAGGCAGTGGTAAGGTAAGAAGTAAAAAAGGAAACTCACGTGTAGACTTAACTGCAATGGTGGATTTGGCCTTCTTATTGATTACATTCTTTATGTTAACGACATCGCTAAACAAGCCTCAATCTATGGATTTGGGAATGCCTGATAAACCAAAGCCTGATGATCCAATTGAGACAATGAAGGTGCCTGATGATAGATCATTGACTATTCTTCTCGGAGAAAACAATAAAGTGAAATGGTATTTGGGTCAGTTTGCAACTCCTTTAGATGGTCCAGAAGTGGTAACTTATGGTAAGGAAGGGATTCGTAAAGAACTTTTATCTAGAGAACAAATTCTTTTGGAAAAATTTGGAGATCCTAAAAAATCAGGATTGATTGTAATTATCAAACCAAGTAAAAAATCAACCTATAGAAATTTAGTTGATATTTTAGATGAGATGGCTATTTGTAAGGTACCTACATATGCAATTGTAGATATTACAAAAGAAGAAGATGCTTTATTAGCTAAAGAAGATTAAGGTTTTTAACCCAAAAAATATAAAATGAAATTAGATTTATTCAAACCGCAATGGTTAGATTTAGTATTCGAAGGGCGTAACAAAAAGTATGGTGCTTATGAGTTGCGTAAAGAGAATCCTAAAACCTCTATCAAAGCCTTAATTGGTGGTGCCATTATTTTTGCCTTGGCTTTAGGTTTGCCATTACTTCTTGACATGCTTCCATCTAATGAAGCTAAGAATACTTTGGACGAGAAGGTAGTTTTGGTAAACATTGAAAAACCAAAAGAAGACCCTTTAAAACCACCTCCACCGCCTCCGGAGCCGCCAAAACCAAAGGTAGACGAAGTGAAATTCGTAAAGCCTGAAGTTGTTGAAGCTAAGAAAGTTGTAGAAGAGGTGAAAACAATCGAGGATCTTAAAGACAAAAATATTGCCGCAAAAGATCAAAAGGGTGATGCGAATGCAGAAGTTGTAATCGATCAGCCAACAGGTGATGGAGACAAAGGAGCTGAGATTGTTGATAACAACGTATATAGTTCAGCAGGTATTGAAGTACAGCCGGAATTCCCTGGAGGAGCTGCTGGTTTCAATAAGTACTGTTCTAAAAACTATAAGACTGAAGATATTATTGATAAATTAAACTCAGATCTTAAAGGAAGAGTATTCGTTGAATTCGTTGTTGAAAAAGACGGAAGCTTAACGGATATCAAAGTGATTAGAGATTTAGGTTTCGGAACAGGAGCAGAGGCAATCAGATTGCTTAAAAGCGCTCCAAAATGGAAACCAGGTGTACAAAACGGAAAAACCATCCGTGTGCGTTACAGTTTACCAATTAGTCTCGACTTAAAAGTTAGTGAATAAATGGATGAATTAAATCCAAATAATCCCCAGAAGAAATCGCTCAAAGAGCGGTTTCTTCTCGTTATAGGAATATTGTTTTTTCTATTATACCTTACTTTCGGATTGGCTGTTATTTTCTGGAAAGGAATGCCATTGTCCATGTCACCGAATTATAGAATAGCTTTAGGAATAATTGTTATCGTTTACGCATTCCTAAGATTTATTCGTTTCTTTCAAAAATCATAGTATGAAAAAAGTTGCTTTTATCTTTTCTTTGGCTTGTATTTTAGTCTTTTCCTGCGATAAAAAAAAGGCGAACACTAATGAAGAAACCATCACAACAGGTAAAATTACCATTTTGGTAGACGAAACATTATTGCCCGTTGTTGAGGACCAAGTCGATGTTTTTCAAAGTGAATATCATAATGCATTCATTACCTTAGTTGGTAAATCGGAGGCTGAAATTGTTCAATTGTTATCCAAAGATAAATCTCGCTTAGCTATTTTGCCTAGAGAATTGACAAAAAATGAAGCGGAAATTTTTGAGTCTAATAAAATAAAACCTAGAATAACTCCGTTAGCTACTGATGCAATCGCGTTTATTTCACACAAAAATAACAACGATACACTTATTGATTTAGAGAAAGTAGTTACTTTTGTGCAAGGAAAAAATCAAAGCAGTTTTAAAGGACTGGTATTCGATAATCCAAACTCAAGTACAGTTCGTTATATTAAAGAGCTGGCAAAAGTAAATAATTTACCTAAAGAAAAAATATTCTCTTTTGCAACCAACAATGAAGTAATACAATTTGTATCCAAAAATGAAGGAATGATTGGTGTGGTTGGTGTTAATTGGTTATTACAGCCTTCGCCAAAAATGCAGGATGTAGTTGATAATATTAAAGTTTTAAGTGTTAAATCTTTAAAAGAAAATAAATACGTAGAACCTTCTCAAGATAATATGGCTAGTGGTTTATATCCATTGACCCGTGAGGTGAAAATGTTAAATTATCAAGGAACTCCAGGTTTAGGCATGGGATTTGCATCATTCATTGCAGGAGAGATTGGCCAGCGTATCATTTTAAAATCAGGATTGGTTCCGGTTAAAATACCAGGTCGTAATATTATCATCCGTAAAGAAATAAATAATAGAAAATAAATTAATATCAACACAAATGAATAAAGTTAAACTTTTTAGTATCGCTTTAGTAGCCATTGGATTTTCAGCTTCTGCTCAAGAGGTTGAATTGGCTAAAAAAGCTATTGATGCTGAACAATATGAAAAAGCAAAATCAATTTTAAAAGGAGCAATAAAAGCCAAACCGGATAATGGGAAAGCAGCATTTTTATTAGGGAATGTTTATCTGCAACAAAATCAAGCGGATTCTGCTAAAATAGTTTTTCAAAAAGGATTAACAGCCAAAGAAAATGGTGGCTACAATTATATTGGTTTAGGCCAAATAGATTTAGACAATGGAAATGCAGCAGCAGCTCAATTCAATTTTGATCAAGCTACTAAGGATATGAAGAAAAAAGATGTAGAGCAATTTGTCTATATCGGAAAAGCGTTAACGAACTCTGACAAGCCAGATTTAAAAAATGCAATTTCAACTTTAACAAAAGCGAAAACCATTAGTCCTAACGATGCAGCTACATTAATTGCACTTGGTGATGCGTATTATGCAGACAAGAATCAAAACGAAGCGTATAAAGCATATAGTAATGCTTTTGATGCAGATCCAACTTTAATAAGAGCAAAAATGCAATTGGGTGTATTGCTTAAAGGAGCAAAAGCATTCCCAGAGGCAAAAAGTGCCTTTGATGGCGTGGTTGGAATTAATCCTAATTTCGGGCCAGTATACCGCGAGTTGGCTGAAACGTTTTACCTATGGGGAAATAACGATAAAGCCAAATACAAAGAATATACTGAGAAAGCACTTTCATACTACGAAAAATATATGAGCCTGACAGACTATTCATTGGCTTCACGTATGCGTCATGCGGATTTCTTAATCTTAGCTAAAGATTATGTTGCTTTAGAGAAAGAAGCGAATGAAATGAAGAAATTGGATAAAGTAAATCCAAGGATCTTACGTTATTTAGGATATTCGTCTTACGAAAATGGTAATGCTGAAGCTGCAATTACAGCTTTGAAAGAATTTACTGGAAATCCTGCAAACAAAATTATCGGTAGAGATTACTTATATTTAGGAATGGCTCAAATTAAAATAGCCGTGCCAACTGTTGCTGCCGATAGTAAAGCAAAAGTAAAAGTAGATGAAGCTTTATTCAATACAGCAGCTGCAAACATCAGAAAAGCTGTTGATATGGATAAACCAATGGCAAACGAATTGAACGATATTGGTAAGAAATTATTCGACCAGAAATTATACAAGCAAGCTGCAGTTATTTACGAGGCAGCTACTTCAAATCCAAATTCAAAAAATTATTTATACGATAACTTCTATTTAGGATATGCGCTTTATTTCGAGAATGCCTACAAGGAAGAGGGTGAAAAAGTAGATGTTGAAGGTTTAAAGAAAGCAGACAAAGCTTTTGCAAACGTAATTGCTGCTTCTGCAACAACTCAAGAAGCCTATATTTACAGAGCAAGGGTGAATGGATTATTGCAAAATGATGCTGCTGCTCAAGATCAAATGGCAAAAAGCTATGAAGAATATATCAAAGTAGTGACTGAAAAAGGGGCTGCTGAACTTGACAAACCTGCAAACAAGACTAAGTTTGTTGAAGCATATCAAAATCTAGCATTGCACAATAAAAAAGACAAAGTGAAGGCGAATGAATATATTGCGAAAGCTTTAGCGATTGAACCTGCAAATGCAAGCTCACTTAATATTCAAAAAGGACTGAAATAAGAGTTTGAATAAATAACTACAAAAACGCCTCAATTTTATTGGGGCGTTTTTTATTGAAACCTCTCAGCTGGGGGGCAGATTAGGAATAAAAGAAAAGGTGTTGCCTGTTTAGGCTCTAAAAATCCAACAATCTATCCCGAAGTTTCGGGACTAACAATTGAATTAACTATCTTTGCAGACTATTTTAGAAACAATGCTTACAAAAGAAATTCAAACCGCTGTTGAAAAAGGTGAAATGCTTCCACTTATGGAAGAATTCTATACCATTCAAGGCGAAGGTTATCATACGGGAACTGCGGCCTATTTCATCCGAATCGGTGGTTGCGACGTGGGTTGTCATTGGTGTGATGTTAAAGAAAGTTGGAATGCCGCATTGCATCCGCCAACTAAAATCGACTTGATTGTTGAAAATGCTACAAAATATGCAGAGACTATAGTTGTAACAGGAGGCGAACCGCTTACTTGGGATATGACTTTGTTAACTTCAAGGCTAAAAGAAAATGGTCTTCGAGTTCATATAGAAACCTCGGGTGCCTATCCTGTGACAGGCGAGTGGGATTGGTTTTGTCTTTCTCCTAAAAAAAATAAATTACCTGTAACCGATGCTTATGCTACTGCAGACGAACTGAAAGTAATCATCTACAATAAACATGATTTTATTTTTGCAGAAGAACAAGCGGCAAAAGTAAATGAGAATGCTATTTTATTTCTTCAGCCGGAATGGAGTAAAAAGGAAGAAATGACTCCGCTAATTGTAGATTATGTCATGAACAATCCAAAATGGCGCGTGTCTTTACAAACACATAAATACCTTAATATTCCTTAAATTTAATAGGGGTTATAAAATGAAGCTATAAAATAGTATTATAGTCTGACAATCAGTATTGTGTGAAAATCAATTAAAAAAATCAATTATAACAGTGATGAAAAAAATATTTTTCACTATATTTAATATTCTGATATTTCAGATTGGAATGGCACAGGATGCAAAGCCAGTTCAGGAATCAGATAATAATGTTTATAGTTCGGCAGGAATTGAAAAGCAACCTGAATTCCCTGGAGGGATAAAGGATTTTGGGTTATATGTACAAAGACATTATATGTATCCGAATGTTAAAGTTCCTTTGAACGGAAGAGTTCTTGTCGAATTTATCGTTGAGAAGGATGGCAGCATTACAGGAATAAAAGTAATTAGGGATGTAGGTTACGGAACTGGAGAAGAAGCTGTCAGGTTATTGCAAAACTGCCCAAAATGGGAACCGGGTATGCAAAACGGAAAGCTAATAAGAGTTAAATATATGCTGCCAATTAATATTAATATTAATTAATTTTTTCATAACTATTTAAAAATAAGCGGTTTAATATTTGCTTATTAAATAAAATAATTTACATTTACGCAAAAATTAGATAACATAGTTTTTAGAATAAGCATTTTGCCCCAATAAAATAGCTTACTTAAAGTGATGATTTTGATAAAAAATAAAATTTAACCAAAATACCACGCTAATTATGAAAAAAAATCTCCTGCTTTTCATAGCGCTTTTCGCTATGCAGCATATCTTAGCCCAAGCACCAATAAGTGTTGTAAAAGGAATGCCTATTCCTTTTGAAACTGTCGAAATACAACCTACGTTTCCAGGAGGAGTAAGTGAGTTTATTAAATTCGTTGGAAAAAACTTCAGAGTCTCTGAAGAAGAAGACAGCCCTTCCGGAATTTTAAAAGTGAGTTTCGTTATTGATACCAACGGAAGTGTAGGTGAAATTAAAATTATAAATGACCTAGGAAAAGGAACCGGCGAAGAAGCCAAAAGAGTTTTATTGACCTCTCCAAAATGGACGCCTGGAAATGAAGGAGGAAAACCAGTTAGAGTACTCTTTGTGCTGCCCATTACTTTAAGAAATTAAAAACAAAAAACCCATTCATGAATTGAATGGGTTTTTTGTTTTTATTCACTTGACATTTCTTACAATCGTGTAAGTATAATATTAATTTTCAGTGTTTTAAAAGCACTTTAACGATTATTTTTTGCGTTTCGTTTAATGTGTTGTATTATTGCCGCCTCTAAATTTACAACCAGAATTTAGGGATGTTTTAGAAATTAACACTGAAATGACTTTATGAAGAAAATTACAATTTTAATTATGCTATTTTTGATTGGTAGTACTGTTTTTCCCCAAACCAAGGATCACACAGAAACTCCCCTTCAATATGATATAGTAGAAGTGAAGCCAACATTCCCAGGTGGAATAAGTGAGTTTATGAGGTTTGTAATGAAGAATTACCAAGTGCCGGAAGATGAAGAAGGAGCTGAAACAGGAGTTCTTCAGGTGAGTATCGTTATTGGAATTGACGGAAGTTTAACTCAAGTCAATATCATTAAAGAAGTTGGAAATGCAGGTAAAGAAGTAAAACGAGTATTGGCTAATTGTCCGAAATGGACGCCAGGAAGACAAGGGGGAATCAATGTGCCCGTTGTGTATAACTTCCCCATTACTATAAAATAGTTGATAAAAAATCCCATCCCGTTCAAAAAACAAGATGGGATTTTTTATTTTTACTAAAAACTAAACTATGAAATCGCAGTTCTTTCTTAATCCTAATATTACGTTCTTAAATCACGGTTCTTTTGGTGCTTGCCCAAAACCTATTTTTGAAGAATTTCAACGCTTACAAGTAGAACTCGAAACAGAACCGGTTTATTTTATACAAAAATCGGTGCCTGTATATTTAAAATCGGCAAGACAGAGTTTGGCTAAATTCGTTAATTGCGATCCTTTAGATTTATTCTTCACCTCCAATCCTACTATGGCTATTAATACCGTCATGAGAAGCTTAAAGCTTCAGGCAGGGGATGAAATTCTAACCACTAATCACGAATACGGTGCAATGGACAAAACATGGAGTTTTTATAGTAAGAAAACCGGTGTAAAATACATCCGTCAAAATATTACATTACCCATCATGTCCAAAGAACAGATTTTAGAAGATTTCTGGAAAGGCTATTCTCCAAAAACCAAAGTTGTTTTCATCAATGAGATTTCAAGCGCTACTGCTTTGATTTTTCCTGTGAAAGAAATTTGCGCAAAAGCAAAAGAACTAGGATTGATTACCATTGTTGACGGGGCTCATGTTCCAGGTCACACAGCATTGAATATTCAGGAATTAGATCCGGATTTTTACACAGGAACATTGCATAAATGGATGTTAGCCCCAAAAGGAAGCTCGTTTTTATATGTAAAGAAAGAATTGCAAAAAGATATTGACCCATTAGTAGTGAGCTGGGGTTATGAAAACGCTATGCCAGGAGAAAGTCAGTTTTTAGATTACCACGAACACCAAGGAACGAGAGAAATTTCCGCATTTTTATGTACGCCAAAAGTAATTGAGTTTCTTTGGATGAATGATTGGGAAGAAAAATCAAAAAAATGCAAGAAAATTGTTTTGGAAAATTACCAGCGTTTTTGTGACTTGTTAGGCGTTAAGCCTATTTGTCCTATTACCGATGAATTTTTGGGACAAATGGCCAGCATTCCGGTTAAAACAAAAAAAGCAATGCAACTGAAGGAGTTGTTGTATGACAAATACAAAATCCAAATCCCGGTCATGCCACTAAACGATAATTTTTATATAAGATATTCCATCAATGCATACAATTCACAGGAAGATTTGGATGTTTTATACAAAGCCTTACAAGATATTATTGCTACTACAGATTTGATTGAAATGGAGAATTAGCCCAGATAGTAGTGAAAATCCTTTTTATCTTGTCAGTTCGAGTTCGCTTGTAAAGCGAGTATCGAGAACAAGAGATAAAAAGATTGAAACGAATTGCTTCGCCAGTTCGGCTTTCAGCCTCGGGTGCTGGATATAGCTCCTAAAAAAGCCTAGCCAAATAATCAAAATGGTCGCCTTCTAAAATGAGTTCGCATTGTAAACCGTTGGCATTTGCTGCGTTTTGTAAGGTGTTGTAATCGAGGTAGAGCCAAGGAAAAGTAGTTTCGGTTTCTTTTTTGTACGACACTGTAAAAGTTAGTTCGCCATAATAACCAGAAGCAGGAACTTCATATGCGCCATCTTCATCTTGATCGAACATATAAATGATGTCGGATGAATCAATAAGAATTTGTCCGTTGGGGTTTAAAAGTGATTTTAATTTCTTGAGGTATTGTGTTGTGTTTTTTAAAGTACCGAAAATCCCCGTGCCATTCATCAGCAATAAAATAGTATCGAAAGTTTCGTTTTCGATGTCCAAAATGTTTCGAACTCGTGTGTTTTTTAGGCCTCGAAGCACACAAGCTTCAATCGCATTTGCAGAAATGTCAATGGAAAGTACCTCTAAATTTAGTTCTTTTTGAAGATACAGCGAATGACTTCCGGCGCCACAACCTACATCCAGGATTTGCCCTTTGGCCATTTGCAAAGCTTTCTGTTCCAGTTTTGGCATTTCTTCGTACGAACGGAATAAATAAGCAACACTCATTTCGTCTGCTTCAGAAATGGAAGTTTCGGTAATTAAATCTTCAGGCGAATTGTTCGTTTGAAAATCGAGTATGGCTTTTCCAAAAAGGTCTTTCATTTTAAGTTTATTTGTTTATTTGTGGATTTGTTGATTCGTTTTCTATAATTTTGCGGTTCATTTATCAAATAAGCAAATTGACAAATCCGCAAATCAACATATTACAAAAGTTAGCCAAAGATAAGCATATCGAAAACAAAAAGTATTTCGATAAGCTGAAAAAGAAAGTGCCCAAAAATTTGGATTATGTCATGCAGGAATTGCACGATGCCGAATTTAAAAGAACCGACTGCCTAAAATGTGCGAATTGCTGTAAAACTACTGGGCCACTTTTTACTTCGGCAGATATAGAACGAATTTCTAAATTCTTCAAGCAAAAGCCACAGCAGTTTATCGATCAATATTTGAGGGTTGATGAAGATAAGGATTATGTATTGAAAAGTGTTCCGTGTACTTTTTTAGATCATGAAAATTTTTGCATGATTTACGATGTTCGCCCGAAGGCCTGTCGCGAATTCCCACATACCGACAGGAAGAAATTTCAACAGATTTCAGACTTGACGTTAAAAAATGTGGCAATTTGTCCCGCGGCCTATAACATTGTGGAAGAAATGAAAAAGAAAATGCCTTTGTAACTTTAAAGAATATAAATTAAAATAAAACTGTAGTTATGGCAAAATTCCAACCTATCCGTCCTATGATTTGGACAAGTCAGCTTAAAGAAACTATCGATTTTTATGTCAACATTCTTGGATTTACCTGTGGAGAATATAATGAAGATTGGGGCTGGGCTGCCATGCATAAAGACGAAGCAGAAATTATGGCTGCTTTACCCAACGAACATACGCCTTTTGACAAACCAACATTTACTGGATCCTTCTATATTAATGTGGATAACGTAGATGAACTTTGGGGCAATTTAAAAGACAAATGCAAAGTTTGTTACGAAATCGAAAACTTTGATTGGGGTATGCGTGAGTTTGCAATTTATGATAACAATGGTTATTTATTGCAATTTGGAACTGAAATTGAAGGTTAAATAATAAAAAAAGGAGCTCAAAAGAAGCTCCTTTTTTTATTCCCCATAGATTAGGTATTTTTTCCGCATCGCTTTGAATTCGGTAATTCCTTTTTGCCAACTTTTTCTAATATCAGTTTCCGATACTCCAGATTCAATTTGTTGTTGTAGTTTTTTGGTTCCGGCCAATTTAGTAAAGAAATCAGTAAAGAATTTCGATTTGTCTGTAGTAGTTTGATAAGCTTTGATAAGCCATTTGATTTCTAATTGTTTTACTTTGGCTACAGCCGACAAATCTTCTCCATAACACGTTTGGTTTTTGAAAGGAGGTTCTTTGGCACCAAAATTAGGAACCGGGATAAAACTAAAAGTGCTTTTTGGTAAAAAAGGAGAACCATACAATTGAAATTGCTTCTCGGTCCCACGGCCTACACTGACATTCGTTCCCTCAAAAAAACACAAACTCGGATACAAATTAATAGCCTGGTCATTTGGTAAGTTCGGTGAAGGCTTCACTGGCAAATGATAAAATAGGTTTCTTTTGTAATTCAAACATGGAACAACTGTTAGTTTGCATTGGATTCCTTTGGCAAGCCATTTTTCACCATTAATCATTTTGGCATATTCGCCAATGGTCATGCCATGTAATACAGGAATGGCGTGCATGCCTACAAAACTCGAATTTTCTTTTTCTAAAATTGGTCCGTCAACGATACCACCGTTCGGGTTTGGTCGGTCCAAAACAATCAAAGGGATATTGTTTTCAGAGCAAGCTTCCATAATATAATGCAACGAAGAAATATAAGTGTAAAAACGAGCGCCAACATCTTGTAAATCGAAAACTAAAACATCTATTCCGGCAAATTGTTCCGGTTTCGGTTTTTTATTGTTTCCATAAAGAGAAATAATTGGTAATCCAGTTTTGGTGTCTTTGCCGTCAACGACATGTTCTCCGGCATCGGCAGTGCCTCTAAACCCGTGTTCTGGAGCAAATATTTTTTGAACACTGATTTTTTGTTCCAATAAAAAATCAACCAGATGTGTATTGTTGGATAAAATCCCTGTCTGATTACTGACTACGCCAACTTTCTTGTTTTTCAATAAAGGCAAATAAACCGTGTAATTATCGGCACCGGTTTTAATTTCGGTTAGAGGAGTTTTCTCTTTTTGACTTTCTGATAACTGTCTTGTCCCATCTGTCTCTTGTCTCTTATCTCTTGTCTCTTTTTCTTTAATCGAACTTCCACAAGAAAAAACAGTCAATAAAAGGAATAAAACTGTATTTTTGAAAAACGAATTGTAAATCATAACCGTTGAATTTAGAATATTTTATCGCGAAGCGTCTAACTAACGCTAAAAACCATAAAAGTAGTATATCTGCGCCAATTATAAAAATTGCGATTTCGGCTATTGCTATTGGTTTAATCATGATGATAGTTTCGGTTGCGACTGGAATTGGTTTGCAACAGAAAATACGCCAAAAAGTGGCCGCCTTCAACGGGCATATCCTTATTTCAAATTTCGACGACAACCAATCGGAAGTCAGCCTCAATCCAGTTTCGACTAATCAGGACTTTTACCCAACATTTAAAAACGTAAAAGGAATCAGCCACATTCAAGCGGTAGCAAGCAAAGCAGGGATTGTCCGTACCGAAAAAACTTTTGAAGGAATCGTCTTTAAAGGAGTAGGCAAGGATTATATGTGGGATAATATGACTGAGTATTTGGTGCAAGGCAGAATCCCAAATCTTAAATCGGAGCTCAATTCTGAAATTTTAATCTCCGAATATTTAGCTAACAGACTAGAATTGAAATTAGGCGACAAATGCAATACCTTTTTTATGAAAGAAAACGGAAGTCAGTTGCCCAATCTTCGTGTTTTTACTATTGTTGGTATTTACAATTCAGGATTTCAGGAATTTGATGCGACCTTCATTATAGGCGATATTCGACATGTACAACGTATTAATAAATGGAAGCTCACTGAAGTGGGGGCTTTCGAAGTTTTTATCGATGATTTTGATAAAATCAAGGAAAAAGGAGTAGAAGTCTATAATAACTCACAAAATAAAGAAGACGTCACAAAAACACTCGATACACAAACCATAGTTCAAAAATACTATTACATATTCGAATGGCTAAAGCTGTTTGACTTCAATATTGTGGTTATCCTTATTATTATGATAATAGTAGCGACTATTAATATGGTAGTAGCTTTGCTGGTTTTAATATTAGAAAGAACTCAAATGATTGGAATCCTCAAATCGTTAGGAGCAAACAATTGGTCGGTTCGTAAAATTTTCCTGTATAATGCTTTTCATCTCATCTCAAAAGGATTGTTTTGGGGCAATTTAATAGGGATAGGAATGTTGCTTATTCAAAAATATTTTGGAGTTGTTAAGCTTAATCCCGAAAACTATTATGTAAATACTGCTCCGGTAGACATTAATATAGGATACATTCTATTGCTTAATATAGGAACGGTGGTTATTTGTTTGTTGGTTCTATTAGTGCCTTCCTATTTAATTACCAGAATCTCTCCGGTCAAAGCCATTAAGTTTAGTTAGTATGTCATGCTGAGTGTAGTCGAAGTATAGGCGTGTCCCTTCGGGTCGGGCTATCCATTCCAATCTTTTAGTTCGTACCTCACCAAAAGGATTTTCATTTCTATCCCTCACGCGCACGCTGTCTTATAAATCGCTATTGTTTCAAAATCTGCATCATCTGCGTTATCTGCGTGCTATTTTTTATAACGGTCACAGGCTGGTCTTCTCTTTTTATCACGAAACCCCTACATTAATATATAGGTACTATTATATATAATGTATATCCTTCCTTATATATAGTAGTATCATTTTTCAAGATGCTTATTTTATTTTTGAATGTTATTTGGTCTGTTAAAGCTGGTTTACGTCTTTTTGTTGGTGTTTTTTAGTCTGCTTTGCCAGGACAGAGAGGCTACTTGCAGTAAAAAGCCCTTATTTTGGCTTTATTTTTGGCTGTTTTGGAATGGGTCTTAAAAGATCCTGCTGTGCTGTGGCTTAGTAAAAGGGCTTGTTTTGTTTAAGAAGGGACTAAATGGCAAAAAAAGATGATTTGTAACTGTCATGTTTTCAATGCGGTAAAAAAAAGATTAAAAAAAGATGATGAAAAGGTTAGGAAATGTAAAAAGTAGTGTTACTTTTGCACCCGCAATGGCGAACAAGTTCATCGAAAAACACTGAAAGATTCAAATAAAAAAAGATTAAAAATTTTTTAAAAAAGATTTGGATTATAAAGAAAAAAGCGATTATCTTTGCCACCCGCAAGCCGGGGAGTTCTTAGAAGTAATGAGGTTTAAACGGGATGAAAATTTTCTCAAAAAAAAGTTTCAAAAAGTTTGGCCAATTAAAAAAGAAGTTTTACTTTTGCACCCGCTAACCGCAAGGATAGCGAGAAGCTGAAACAAGTTCAGCTTAAAAAAAGAATGATACGTTCATAGACATATTGAATTGACAGCCGTCTCGTTAGAGATAACGGGACAAATAGAAAAGAGAGTAAGAAGAATCGAAAGATTTGAATTAAAGTTAGCAAATTGAAGTCGTACAATATTAAAATATACGATGAAGAGTTTGATCCTGGCTCAGGATGAACGCTAGCGGCAGGCTTAACACATGCAAGTCGAGGGGTAGATATCTTCGGATATTGAGACCGGCGCACGGGTGCGTAACGCGTATGCAATCTACCTTTTACAGGGGGATAGCCCAGAGAAATTTGGATTAATACCCCATAGTATAATGACCCGGCATCGGGATATTATTAAAGTCACAACGGTAAAAGATGAGCATGCGTCCCATTAGCTAGTTGGTGTGGTAACGGCATACCAAGGCAACGATGGGTAGGGGTCCTGAGAGGGAGATCCCCCACACTGGTACTGAGACACGGACCAGACTCCTACGGGAGGCAGCAGTGAGGAATATTGGTCAATGGGCGCAAGCCTGAACCAGCCATGCCGCGTGCAGGATGACGGTCCTATGGATTGTAAACTGCTTTTGTACAGGAAGAAACACTCCCTCGTGAGGGAGCTTGACGGTACTGTAAGAATAAGGATCGGCTAACTCCGTGCCAGCAGCCGCGGTAATACGGAGGATCCAAGCGTTATCCGGAATCATTGGGTTTAAAGGGTCCGTAGGCGGGTTTATAAGTCAGTGGTGAAAGCCCATCGCTCAACGATGGAACGGCCATTGATACTGTAGATCTTGAATTATTAGGAAGTAACTAGAATATGTAGTGTAGCGGTGAAATGCTTAGAGATTACATGGAATACCAATTGCGAAGGCAGGTTACTACTAATGGATTGACGCTGATGGACGAAAGCGTGGGTAGCGAACAGGATTAGATACCCTGGTAGTCCACGCCGTAAACGATGGATACTAGCTGTTCGGAGCAATCTGAGTGGCTAAGCGAAAGTGATAAGTATCCCACCTGGGGAGTACGTTCGCAAGAATGAAACTCAAAGGAATTGACGGGGGCCCGCACAAGCGGTGGAGCATGTGGTTTAATTCGATGATACGCGAGGAACCTTACCAAGGCTTAAATGTAGATTGACAGGACTGGAAACAGTTTTTTCTTCGGACAATTTACAAGGTGCTGCATGGTTGTCGTCAGCTCGTGCCGTGAGGTGTCAGGTTAAGTCCTATAACGAGCGCAACCCCTGTTGTTAGTTGCCAGCGAGTCATGTCGGGAACTCTAGCAAGACTGCCAGTGCAAACTGTGAGGAAGGTGGGGATGACGTCAAATCATCACGGCCCTTACGCCTTGGGCTACACACGTGCTACAATGGACGGTACAGAGAGCAGCCACTGCGCAAGCAGGAGCGAATCTACAAAACCGTTCTCAGTTCGGATCGGAGTCTGCAACTCGACTCCGTGAAGCTGGAATCGCTAGTAATCGGATATCAGCCATGATCCGGTGAATACGTTCCCGGGCCTTGTACACACCGCCCGTCAAGCCATGGAAGCTGGGGGTACCTGAAGTCGGTGACCGCAAGGAGCTGCCTAGGGTAAAACTGGTAACTAGGGCTAAGTCGTAACAAGGTAGCCGTACCGGAAGGTGCGGCTGGAACACCTCCTTTCTAGAGAAATGACCTCAATGTTGATTGAAGTAGGGTCTTTAGGTAATTTTTACTCTCGCTGTTAGTTCAAATAATACACATAAGTAATAAAACAGAGTCTCGTAGCTCAGCTGGTTAGAGTACTACACTGATAATGTAGGGGTCCCCAGTTCGAGTCTGGGCGGGACTACTTTTTGAATTAGGGATTACGAATTAGTAATTGCGAATGCGAAAAGCTGTAAAATACTTAGAGGAAATTCTAGGGTTGAGAAATTATGAATTTAATTCATAATTCATAATTCACAATTCGTAATTAAAAAAGATTGGGGGATTAGCTCAGCTGGCTAGAGCGCCTGCCTTGCACGCAGGAGGTCAACGGTTCGACTCCGTTATTCTCCACAAGATGCTGGAATAAATTCAGCATAAAAGTTCATTGACATATTGAGATAAAAAACATTTAAAAAGTAGAAAGAACACAGTCTCGTTACTTGTAACGAGACGAAAGTACAATAAGCAAAATAAGGGCGTATGGGGGATGCCTAGGCTCTCAGAGGCGAAGAAGGACGTGATAAGCTGCGAAAAGCTACGGGGATTGGCACACACGAATTGATCCGTAGGTATCCGAATGGGGCAACCCGGCATGTTGAAGACATGTCACATCGATAGATGGGCAAACCCGCTGAACTGAAACATCTAAGTAGGCGGAGGAGAAGAAAACAAAAGTGATTCCGTAAGTAGTGGCGAGCGAACGCGGATTAGCCCAAACCAATGTTGTTACGGCAATGTTGGGGTTGTAGGACCACGATATTTCTTGCGGATTGAACTAGAATCAACTGGAAAGTTGAACCAAAGAGGGTGATAGTCCCGTATAGGTAAGAGAAGATAAGGATAGTGGTATCCTGAGTAGGGCGGGGCACGTGAAACCCTGTCTGAATTTGGCGGGACCATCCGCTAAGGCTAAATACTCCTGAGAGACCGATAGTGAACCAGTACTGTGAAGGAAAGGTGAAAAGAACCGTGAATAACGGAGTGAAATAGATCCTGAAACCATACGCTTACAAGCGGTCGGAGCCCTTTCGTGGGGTGACGGCGTGCCTTTTGCATAATGAGCCTACGAGTTAACGTTGCTGGCAAGGTTAAGTGATTAAGTCACGGATCCGTAGCGAAAGCGAGTCTGAATAGGGCGCTTTAGTCAGTAGTGTTAGACGCGAAACCGTGTGATCTACCCATGGGCAGGATGAAGCTGTGGTAACACATAGTGGAGGTCCGAACCGGTTGACGTTGAAAAGTCTTCGGATGACCTGTGGGTAGGGGTGAAAGGCCAATCAAACTCGGAAATAGCTCGTACTCCCCGAAATGCATTTAGGTGCAGCGTTAGTTATAAAGTTATATAGAGGTAGAGCTACTGATTGGATGCGGGGGCTTCACCGCCTACCAATTCCTGACAAACTCCGAATGCTATATAATGTTCACTAACAGTGAGGGCTTGGGTGCTAAGGTCCAAGTCCGAGAGGGAAAGAACCCAGACCATCAGCTAAGGTCCCCAAATCTATACTAAGTTGAAAGAACGCGGTCTGACTGCATCGACAGCTAGGATGTTGGCTTGGAAGCAGCCATTCATTTAAAGAGTGCGTAACAGCTCACTAGTCGAGCGGTCGGGCATGGA
>JADMIO011276605.1_pt1 | contig 24431 bp, 19 predicted proteins | sample 8958161 | NCBI WGS metagenome assembly JADMIO01 (sample SAMN16585339, study PRJNA669376) | soil metagenome | isolation source: Crop rotation soil | place: USA: Cullars Rotation, Alabama | collected 2011
CATCAGCGCGCCGAGTGCGAGCGCCGCAAAACCCATTTGCCCGTGATGCTTCATCGCGATCCCCTTTAGACATTTCACGCAAGCGCGTTCGACTTCTCGAACGCAGCTCTTCCGCCGAGAATCCCGCAAATCGCGTGCCAGCTGAAAAAAGTGAATGGATTCAATGCCCGTTTGCTGAAATGCGGGAAGTTGACGGATGGGTTAACCATAAGTTGTAAAGTCTGCTTACAAAGTATTGCAGCATGATGCTGCGCGAGCCTCGGGGCTGGACCGGCCGCGGCAGGATCTCCGCGGCTCATCCGATAGGCGAGAGGCCGGTGAAACGAGTTCCCCCTGCGCAACTCGGGAACCTGACTCAGACGTCAATTGTGCGAGTGTAAATCAATGGAGACAGTTGTAAATCAGGCTGACATTTTCAGGGCTCGTTAACTTGAGGAAGGCCTGAGATCACAAGGAAATCCCGTTCTGGCACAGATGTTGCTTGCACCTATGGTTAAGTCCTGCTCCCTGGGGAGCTATTCAGCAGTTGGAGTAGATCAAATGACAAGAACGATTTCGAGTTTGGCCGTAGCGGCCGGCATCGTAGCCCTCGCGCTCGTTGCTCCGTCTGCTGCATCCGCCGTGCCGCTTCATGGCTTCTGCGTCGACGCCACGCCTGGGGCTTGCGTCGACAACAACGTCAACACCCCGACCGCGGTGAACCCGCCGGTCTTCGGTTTCACCCAGGATGGGCATTCGGCGACGGGAGATTTGCTGGTTGGAATCCTGGTTCCGGATAGCATCGCACCTCCGGGGAACTTCACCATTCTGGATAACAGCACCAGCACGTCAATTGGCACCGCCAGCCTCTTGAACGGCACGACGGCTTGGACAAGTGGCAGGATCGGTACCTATTTGGCTGCCAATTTTGGCACCGACATCACAGAGGGCAACGATCACACCATCGGAGCCTATCTGCCAGCGGCCCAGCAGTTCGCGCCAACTGCGGATGGTTTTTGGGTTTATATCGCAGATCTCGGAACCCAGACTGTGCAGGCCAATGGCGACGGACTGAACGGGCTCGTCATGACGCTCGGTTCGCAACTGCCCCTCGGCAGCTATCTGCTTGGCTTCCTTTGCACGGATGACTCGCTGACAAGTTGCGTGATGAACGCCAACAGCGCCGCGATCATCGAAGAAGGCCCAGAATGCCCCGACTGCCACGTCGAGAACGTGCCTGAGCCGGTGACGCTCTCGCTGTTCGGCGTCGGCTTGGTCGGTGCCGCCGCGGCCGCTCGTAGGCTGCGCAAGAAGGCCAAGGTTGCCTAATCAGCAGCTCTGACAAAGATCAGGGGCCGTCCGTGTGGACGGCCCTTTTTTTTGGCCGGAATTCAGAGACCAATCCTCAGCCGCGTCACGAAGGTCGCCGCATTGCGACCGCTCTGTCCCGCAACATCGACCTGATAGGCCGCGTCGTTCTGCCAGGAGATTTTTCCGTCGAGGAACGACTTGGTGTAGCCGACTTCCAGGTCGGTTTCGGGCGTCGCTTCCGCAAAACCGATCCGCTCATTGGCGAATGTGAGATTGCCCGATGCGTCGACATCCGTTGCAGCCCGCAAGATGCCGTTTCCGCTATAGACATGCATCGGCCGAGTCAGCGCCAGTCCAAGCGAGTCGTCGCCAAGGATATCGCTCGTGGCGACGGCAACGCCGTATGAACGGCTGCGAAGAGCACCTGCGCTGTTCAACAGACTGTCGGAACGCGCCGCGAGTTGCGTCAGGCCTTCGCCATAAGCGAGCGTTGCAACCCAGCGCGGCCCAAGCGCAACACGAAGCGAGGCATCGATGGCGGACGTGTCGGCGGAACGCGCCAGATTGAGCGCGCCGGAACCGACACCGCCAAGGACGCCGTTGATCTCGGCCGTTTGCGACGCAATGACGCCAAGCCCGCCCCAAGCGGCGAAATCCCACGACACGCTCACGACGGCGGCTGATGCGCCGCGCTGATCGAAGTCGCCGGATGGATCGTGGACAGTGTAGCCGTCGACCTTCGAAGACGTCAGAAGTCCTTCATGCGGCAAACCCGAGGCCAGCCAGGAGTAGCCGGTGCGCACGCGGAGACCGTCCGCCAGGCTGACGGTGGCGCCGGCATAGTTGCCGCCGTCCGTGAGCGAGGCATAAGGCGAGTTCACTGCGGAGGCCGAGAGGAACAATCCCGCATAGGCTTCGCTTGCACCGGCGTCATACTGATTGATGCGGCCGGAGAGACGCAGCCGGTAACCCATATCGAAACTCACATCCTCGAAGGGCGACGCGCTGACTGCGAGATTGCTCATGGTGGAACGGACGACGTCGCGCGATGTGGTGCCCGATGCGAGCGTCGCCGGGGTCGTGACGGTATTCACCATGCCCGACATGGTGACGAAGCCGAGCTCCGGCGCGTAAGCCGCACTCGAAACTGCCTTGAGACCGGAACTGACGCTTCCCGGCGCACTTGCCGTTGAAAGCAATTGGTCGAGCATCACGAATGAGGACACATCGAAGCCGTCGTTACGCACGCCTTTGCTGAGATCGGCGGTGTAGGTACGATCGAAACCGTCGACGGCGACGACTTTCTTCAGAAGGTTGCTCTGCAGCAGGCCCGCACTCAAGACGCCGCTCAGAGAAGCGCCGCGAATATCGTTCGAGACGGAAGCCGTGCCAGCCGTGGTCGTCGACGTCGTTGTCGTGGACGTGCTTGTGAGGTTTGTGCTGCTGGTCGCGAGCGTCAGCGTGCCATGCGGTTTCAGCGCGTTTGCAAGGTCAACGACGCCCATGCCGTAGACGGGATCGGGTCCGGCCGCGCCCAGATCGATCGCCGTACCGAGAATGACGGAGGCGACCTGACGCATCGTTAGATAGGGCCAAAGCGCCTTGATGTCCGCCGCGACGCCACTGACATAGGGCGCGGCCATCGACGTACCGGAAAGCGTCGCGGTACCGCTGCCGCCGACGGAGGAGATGATCGCGGAGCCGGGGGCGACCACAAAATAATTCTTCATGCAGTATTTCTGGCCGCTCTGAGTCATGCAGGTCGTGCCGGGAACCTGGCTATATTTTGCAATGTGGTTGGTGGCATCGAGCGCGCCGACCACGATCATGCCGCCGCGGACGCCATCATAAAGCGCCGCGCCCGTGAGAAAGCCGCGCGTGGGAACCGAGTTTCCCGCGTTGCCGGCAGACTCGACGATCAAAGCGCCGTTCGCCACCACTGTCTTGGCGACGCTGATGTCGTAGGATGACAGAACACTCCCACCCAGACTGAGATTGATGATGTTGGCGCCATGCTGAGAGGCCCAGAGGATTCCGCCATCGATATTGCCGGGGCAGCCACCCGTATTGGAATCGCACACTCGCACCGGAAGAATGTAAGCCGCAGGAGCGAGACCGACGGACAGGCCTGCTGCGATGCCGGCAACGTGCGTGCCGTGCGTGATGGTGGGCCAGACTGAATCGTCGCCACCGAGCTTGTTGTCCTTCGTCGCGCAAAGCGTCGTCGATAAGCCGCCCAGACACGTGCCGGGAAGGACCCGCGTGGCGCCCAAGGCAGTCTTGAATTGGGGATGATTGAGCTGCACGCCGGTGTCGACGATGCCGATGATGACGTGCGTCCCGGTGGAATTCCCGAGAAACCCCATCGAATTCGCGATCTGGCGCGCGGTCAGGCGATAGCCGGTCGATGTCGATGCCTTGGCCAGATAGTCGATCGAGGCGGAGTCGGAACGAGGCGCGGCAAAATCGAGCCCCTGGATAGCGGTTCGGCGCGCTTTGTGCGGCGTGGCGGGCGGGGTCGTTTGGTCCTGAAGGACGGAGCCTCTGAGGCCCGAATCGAGCGCGGCCTCGGCCGGTGTTGCCACGGCGATGGGCGCCAGAGCGGAGCAAGCCATGACGATATTTCGCAACGAACGCATCACGGCCACCCTTTTTTTCGCGGGGGAGCCTATGTGTGCCGTTTTAACGCGTAGTTATGATGTCGCCGAAACTTGAGGTCTCTTCCAACGAATCGTTCCGACGTCGCGAGCCGTCGCGTGGTGCGCGAAAATCGTGCTAACCAGGAGCGCCGATCGCAATATCCACGGCGACGTCGCGTACAGCAGGCCTATGGTCACAAACGTCGCACCCAAGTCCCACCCGCGCGCCGATGCTTCGCAAACTATGCTTTCGATCCTGACCGTTTCCACTTTGTACCCGAACGATGCCCAACCAACGCACGGCGTCTTTGTCGAGACGCGGCTGCGCAAGCTCGTCGCAGACGGGCGCGTGAGGGCCCAGGTGATGGCGCCCGTTCCCTGGCTGCCGCCGCATGTCTCCTATGGCTCGCTTGGTCCCTTGTGGTCCGTTCCGCGACGCACGGAACGCCATCGGATTAAGGTGTCCCATCCGCGCTATCTCGTCGTTCCGAAGGTCGGAATGAATCTGGCGCCGCACATGCTTTATCGCGCCATGCACGGCGAAATGCGCAGGCTTCAGGCCGCGGGTCTGAAAGTGGATCTCATTGATGCACATTACTTTTATCCCGATGGCGTGGCCGCCGTCTGGCTCGCACGTGCCTTTCGTCTGCCCGTCGTCGTGACCGCTCGCGGGACGGACATCAATCTCATTCCGGCTTTTGCCTATCCCAGAAGGTTGATCCTGTCGGCAGCAGAACAGGCTGACGCGATGATCACCGTTTGTCAGGCTCTGAAGGACCGACTGGTCGAACTCGGTGCAGCGGAGAAACGGATTCGGGTTCTGCGCAACGGCGTCGATCTGGAGCTCTTTCAGCCGCGCGATCGCGAACCGCTCCGTCGCAAGCTGGGATTGAGCGGATTCGCCATCGCCTCGGTCGGCCACTTGGTCGAACGCAAGGGCCACCACCATGTGATTCGCGCGCTGGCCGCCATGCCCGATGCAACATTGCTGATCGCCGGAGACGGCCCCGAGCGTGTCGCTCTCGAACGGCTGGCGAGCACGGTGAACGTGGCCGAACGGGTCCGGTTCCTGGGCGCAGTCGATCAAGCGGCGTTGAGTGATGTCTACAACTGCGCCGATGTTCTCGTGCTGGCATCGAGCCGGGAAGGGTGGGCGAACGTGCTGCTCGAAGCCATGGCGTGCGGCACACCGGTTGTGGCATCCGATGTCTGGGGAACGCCCGAGGTCGTCGCGAGCCCCGAAGCCGGGGTCTTGATGCCGTCGCTGGACAGCGACGGTGTGCTTGCGGGCATCAGGCTCATTCGATTAGCGCCGCCGGATCGCGCGCAAACGCGCCGATATGCCGAAGGTTTCGACTGGCAAGCGACGACCGAGGGACAGATCGAACTCTTCAGCGAAATCCTCGCGCGACGAAAGTAACGCTATGCGGCCTGATCCGCGCCGAACCATGCGCCATAGGCCGTGAACATGCGATCCTCTGTATAGTCGCGCAAAGCGCGCGCCTGGTTCGCGGCGCCAATCTCGCGTCGCAAGGTTTCATCCGTCAGCAAATCCGCAATCGCATGCGCGAGGGAGCGTGCGTCCGTGGGAACGACAAAACGCTGGTTTTGCGCAGTGACCATGGTGCGCACATCGCCGACATCGCTCGACACGATGGGCAATCCCGCGGCCATCGCCTCGATCACCGACGTCGGCATCTGTTCGGTGTCGGACGACAAGGCGAAGATGTCGAGGCTGGCATACACTCTCTCCGCATCGCTCACATGGCCGGTGAACGTCACGTCAGGCGCGATGCCAAGCGTCGCGGCATGCTGGACGAGTTTCTCGCGTTCCGGCCCGTCGCCGCAGATGACGAGACGGCATGCGTGATTTGCACGCACGAGATGGAACGCGTCCAGCAGACGGATCAGGTTTTTCTCTTCGCGCAACGCCGCCACCGTTCCGATCACGGGCCGATCGTCTTGTTGAACGCGGGGTTCGCTTCCGGCATGCGCGAAACGTGCGCAATCGATGCCGTTGGCGATGTGGTGAACCCTGCCAGGCCTCAGGCGCCAGACATCGAGCGCCAGGCGCTCGAGCTGGTGCGAGGGCACGATCACATCGCTGTTCCTGAGCAGGATGCGCCGCGCCCACATGCGTCTTCGCAACTGTTGCGTCGCTTCCTCTGGCCCAAAACCGTCTTCGACATGCACGTGGCGTGCGATCTTCGGCAGGTTGGCCATGGCCCATTCGATCGTGCCCCAATTGTACGTCACCAGACACGCGGGATGGGTGGCGCGCAGGACCTGTCTGAACAGGCGCCGATTGGCTATCGCTTGGCCTTTGCGATGATCGAGCGGCCAGAAATCGACGTTGAGCCCCGGCGTCAGTCGCTCGCTGCAGGAAAAATCGCCATCCATGGCCAAGATCACGTGCCGGAACCGGTCGGCGAAGTGGTTGGCGATGGCCGCGAAGCGAACTTGCGGACCGCCGACGCCGAACGTGGAGAAGACGCTCAGCAACAGTGGCTGACGCGGCTTGTCGCTCATTGCGCGCAAGCGGGCCCGAAGGCGCTGGCGTAGAAGGTGTCGGGATCGGAAACCGGCTGCCAGCCAAGCTCCGACTTGGCATCGCTGCAGTCGAACCGGGCCTTCAACCCGCGCGAAAGAATATCATGCAAGGACGGCATCGGGATCTTGCGGCCGCCAACACGTTTCACGCACCACTTGCCCACTTCGCTGGCATAGAGGCTATACGGACTCTTGCCATGGAACCGCAACGGCCGGTGCACGCGTCGCGCGAGTTCAGCGAGATAATCGCGGGCGCTGGGCCTGAAATCCCCGACCAGGTTGTAACTTTTCCCCTCGCGCGGGCGGTCCAGCGAAAGGACGATCGCGTCCGCGACGTCTTCGACAAGGACGAAGGGCAATGGATTTCGTCCGTCGTTCCAGCCGATGCAGTGCTGGGTGTTGTTGAAAAATCCCAGTCCCGAATGAAACGGCGATGTTCCCTGACCGACCACCAGTCCCGGGCGCAGGACCGTCACCGCGAGCCCCGACTGGCGGCGCATCTCCGCCAACCGGACCTCGCACAGTGCCTTGGCCCGCGCATAGTCTGCACGGCTCTCGGCCTGCGCGTCGGGCATGGCGCTTCCCGTCACGGTGCCGGCGTCAGGTCCCAAGTAAAGCGCCGCAATCGAGCCGACATAAATGAGAGGCTTGTTCCCATCCGACAAGCAGGCTCTGGCAACGGTTTCCGCACCGCCGACCATCGCATCGCGGATCTCCTCCCAACTTGCTCCGCCCCCGCCATGGGCAAGGTTGACGACGAACTTCGCCCCTGCGATCGCGCGCGCAACGTCTGCGGGATTGCGGATGTCGCCACGATGGAGCGTCACACCCTCGACGTTGAATTCCGCCGGCAGGTTCGTCGTGTTGCGCGCCATGACCGATACCGTCATTCCGGCCGCGCTGAGGCGCCTGACCAAAGCAGTACCGATGAATCCCGTTCCGCCGAGGACGGCAACGTCGCGCTGGCTGGTCTCGTCTGCGAGTGGGCGCGACGAGCGAGGCACGCTTGCAGGCGTGATCTGTGTGGAAATGCGGTCGCAGAGCGAAACGACCTCGCCGCCGAATTGCGCGTCGAGCAGCGGCTTCGTCCCGTGATCAACGGCAGCGTGGAAGTCGGCGATGCTGGCGCGCATCGACTGGAAGAAGGAGTCAGAACGTCCAACCAGGCCCAGCGTCGAAAGTCCGTAGGAAAGAAGGTTTCTCCAACTGGCGAAGCCGAGTGCGAAGCCCTGGCGCTGACCTGAAACAAAGTCATCGACCTGCTCCAGCCAGCGGGTCCGCGTCTGGGACCAGAATCGGTTCCCAAGAATATCGGCAAACAAGATGCCGTCGTCGCACACCACGCTTACCTGCCAGACCGGGAATTCCTCTCCGACGGCAAAGCGCAGCGACGCGGGGACCGTTGCGCCGGACAATGTCGCGCTGAAAGAGGGAACGAGCCTGACCCCGGGAGCGATTTCGATGGGCTGGCCGCCTGCTGCCTGGATCGTCTGGATTTCGCCCAGGAGAACAGCGATTTGCGAAAGGGGGTGGACGGCCTGCTCCAGCAACAGATTGCGCGGTTCGCGAAACATCCAGTGACCGAATTGGCGCGAGTCGAGCTGGCGAAGTTGCGCGTGGTAGACGACGTTGACGAATCGCGGAAGACCAAGCCTGCGTTGGCGAACCGCGTCGCGAAGGCGAACGAATGCCGGATGAAAGACGAAGTTCTGATTGACGCCGACCGGCGCAGATGATGCGGCGGCGACAAGCTCCTGGCATGCCGCGTTGTCGGTTGCGATCGGCTTCTCGATGAGAACTGCCTTGCCGGCCCGCACCAGCGGCAGCGCCGTCGCCGCATGGAGATCCGGAGGGACGAGGACGTGAGCCCGACTGAAGCTGCCCGACGCGAGCGCCTCTTCGATCGACGCGAAACTTTTTCCAACCTTATAGCGCTCGGCCAGGCTCTGACGGGCCGCGCCGTTGGGATCCACCACCGCTGTCAGCGGGATGCCGAGCGCGCGCAGCGCTTCGGCGTGTATTCCGGCGATATGTCCTGCGCCGACGAGGCAGGTCCCGCGCGTGTCGTCAGGGTTTGTCATTCACGGTCTCGGGACCTGCCGGCCAGTTGCGCTCGTGGCGGTGATATTGGGTTGAACCTTGGCATGCAATGGCAGGCGGGACGCGGCAAAGTCGGCATCGGCCGACCAGAGGAGGATCAGCGCATTAACGGCGCTGGCTAGCGCACGCCATCGGGCCAGAGCACCACCCGCAGCGTCTGCAGCATGATGGCCACGTCGCGCAGCAGGCTGAAATTCTTGATGTAGAAGAGGTCGTATTCGAGCTTGCGCTGGGAATCTTCGAAGGACGCGCCATAGCGATAGTTGATCTGAGCCCAGCCCGTCAGTCCGGCTCTGACGCTGTGACGAAGCTTGTAGAGGCGCAACTCTTGCGAGAGTTCCTCCACGAAGCACGGCCGTTCGGGGCGCGGTCCGACGATCGACATGTCGCCCCAGAGAATGTTGAGAAGCTGCGGGATTTCGTCGAGACGCGTGCGGCGCAGAATGGCGCCGACCTTGGTGATGCGCGGGTCCTTTTCGTCGGCAAACTTCGGCCCGTTGGTCTCGGCGTCCTGATACATGGTGCGAAGCTTGATGAGCCAGAACACGCGGCCATTCAAAGTGACGCGCTCCTGGCGATAGAAGATCGGGCCCGGCGAGTCGAGACGCACGGCGAGCATCGACAGCAGCAAAATCGGAAGGCTCACGAAGAGAGCCAAGGAACTGAGCACGATGTCGAGGCCGCGCTTGATGCCGTCGTCGAGCATGCGCATCTGGAAGCCGGTCGAATGCAGCAGCCAGGAAATTTCCAGCCAGGCCAGGTCGATTCGCCCCGTCATCCGCTCGATGAAGGAATTGAAGTCGGTCACGGGGAAGCCTTGCGCCTTGCACTGCAGAAGACCGTCGAGATTGATGCCGCGCCGGTCATCCAGGGCCACGACGACCTCGTCGATGTCGAGCCGCATCGAAAGTTCGTCGACCGCGGAGAGCGACAGCGGAAAGCGAGCGTTGCAGTCCGGCGCCAAACGCGGCTTCATCGAGCCGTCCTTGAGGATCGCTTCGCTGGCGAAGTGGATCTCCTGCAGCGTGCCGTGTGCGTGGCTCTCGTTCAATTCATGGATATAGCGGGCGCGTTTGCCGGTGCCGATCACCAGCACGCGCCGGCGGAACAAATTCAGATTGAGCATGATGCGGATGATGGTGCGGCTGACGAGTGCGGCACCGAGCGAAATGCTTGTCCCGATCAGGATGATCGTGACGTCGCGACTGATGCTGAGATAGACGCGCGCCGACGGATAGAGGTAGGGAAAACCATAGTGCAGCGCCACGAAAATCACGGCCGCGGCGAACGACAGCGCGATCGGAAGCCGCGCCATCGAAAGCGACGTATTCAGAATCGCGTCGCGGCGATAGCAACCGGTGGCGTAGAAAAAGAGCAGAACGACGAGGACGGAGAAGCAGACCACGACGCCGGCTTGTGCCATGCCCTCCAAGCCGAGCCGTTGATAGATCAGAAGCAGGACCGTGGCCTGCGTTGCGGCGATCAGAACGATGTCCAGGAGGAGCTGCGCGACATTGGCGGCGGGCACATAACGGGGAAAACGGCGAGGGGCCTGCTGCAGTTGTTCTGTCGGCCGGTTCGCTTCCGCAGTCTGTTGACCTCTGACGCCACGTTTGTCGTCGCTGGCCGGGCGCCGGTGCGCGGAATCTGAAACGGCGGGTTTGACGTTCGTCGCCGCAAGCCGCAACGACGAAGTTATGCTCTTTGGCGATACGCCATCTAAGCTCATCAACAACCCCTCACCGCGCCATACCGAGTTTCTTACGTTCTATGCAGCTTCCAAGCCGCGCGACGCGTGCCCATTACCCTAGGCGAGTTCATTCAAATTACGCTTTATCCCGTAAGGTTTTAGTGGCAATCCCCAAACTGGTCCAGATTACTTGTAAGTTTACGGAATTCGATTCTGGTACATCGTACAGTTACCTATCGGACCAAATTGAGACGAAACCGTGACTACGCCGCCTTAACCATGTTCCGAAAACGCAGAGGTCAGCCTTTTGTGCCCCGGTGCGGGCGACATTTCTTGGGCGAGCCTGTCATTCGCTTAACGGTTATTCTGGGGAGACGGATTTCAGCCGAACTTGCTTTGCACAAGAGGCTTGCGCGACCATGACGTGTGCACGGCGCGGCGACGGTCAAAGGCGCGTCCGCCCAGTGGGCGCGAGAGCGGAGCAAGTCGTGCGGTGCGCGCGGCCGGATACGCAACATTTAGTGAAAACAGCAGTTGACCGATGAGCGGCGCGAACAGTGCCGAGGCGCCGAACCAAATCGCGATTGCCAGAAAGACCGTCATCGAACCACCCAGTGGGCGCTCAGAGCTAACATTTCATAGCCCGAGTCGCTTTATTTTTGGTTAATTGAGCTGTGGACAATCCGTGGGCCGCAGGGGGCGATCCCATGTCCCGAAGCGCCTCAGGCAGCCGCGTCCCGTTCGACGCCGGCCACAAGTGCTTGTCGAAACTGCCGAAACCAAGTGCCGCTGGCATCATGGCGATGACATGGGATACGACGTATCGTCCGCCAGCCTCCGAGAGTTACGCACATGGATTCAGCAAACTGGTTGGTCTCCGTGGGCCACGCAGGACACCTGGTCATGCAGTCGATCCCGAACGCCCTTTGGCTTGCCTACAGCTGGGCCAAGGACTGGCAGGTTTTTCTCGGCGGCACGTTCATCCTGATCGCGGCGCAGATTTACGCGCAAGCCAGCGTCCGCTCCGCCCGCATTCGCGCCGCCGCAAGTGTGCGCGCTGCGCAAATCGCAACCGGGGCGATGCCGCTCGCGGAGGAACGGCCCGCGCCGTCGTTCTCGCAGACGAGCACCTTCTTGCCGCAAGGGCCGTCCCGGCCTCCTGCCGTCGAACGCGATCTTGGGCACAAGCTCGAGCAGCTGAGGAGCCTGATCCGCTCCGCGATGGCGTCGCTCGCCGCCGATGTCGATGGCGCGGATGCGACGGGCAACATCTACTGCGAACGCATCGTGCGTCTGCATTTCGAGAACGAAGAACTGACCAAAGGCCTGACGGCGAACACGCTGGAGCTCTACAAGCGATTTCTGGCGCAGCTTCTGATGGTGCGCCGGGCGAGCGAGCGCGGACTCGCGCGGACGGATTTGTCGGAGGCTCTGTTTCAATTGAACGCGCGCGCGCGTGAATTGGCCGCGGCGCTCGGACCCGCGCCGACCAGCGCCAGCGCGCGACCCCAGCGTCCGCAAAATCAGGTCCGCGGCTGATCGCGAAAGCGCTCGGCCGCTTCGGGAAACGCCAGAATCCACTGCCGCTGCGCTTCGGTTTCCGGCACTTCGAGGCCGCGCGCATCGGCGATCATGTCGAGCGCGACGTCCGCATGGACGCCCAACCATATCAGGACGCAGGCCGCGAGCGTCGTCGAGCGCCCGATGCCCGCGCGGCAGTGAATGGCAACCGAATGACCTGACGCAATTCGATCCGCCAACAAGGCGACGATGCCGACGAACGCCTCCAGCGAGGGCGGCACGGATTTGTCTCGGATCGGAAACGACAAAAACTCGATGCCGAATTCGCGGCAGAGTTCGCTCTCGGCGTCGTTCAGCGCCGGAATTTCCGACGGCTCGAGAAGGCTGACGACGCAATCGATGCCGTCGCCGCGCCAGCTTAGGATGGTGTCCTCGATCCGCTCGGCGTGGCGTGGCGCCGGCATGATGGCAAGATTTCCGTCGCGATATTGGTTGATCCAGAAAAGTTCCATGCTCGGACTGCGACAGCGTCTCTAAAGGGGCACGCCCCTTGCGGCGGTTCGCAACATAGCCATGCGAAAAAGCGATGCAATCCCGCGGCTTTTACAGGGGTGAATGCCCTGCCGTGTTGATTTCTCCCGTTTACGAAGAAACCATTGCCTACTTTCAACGCTTGACAGGCAACAGTAGTAGCAACCCGCCGACGTCCCGTGAAAGCCATGCGCGCGAATTCGTCATCGCCGTGCCCATTTGGACAGCGTTCGCCGTCACGCAGGGCGCGCGCCACTCTGGCGTGCGCGGTCGGAACGCTTCTGACGATCAGTCCGGCAGAAGCCGCGCACCCTCGCGTCGGCGACGCTTGTCCAACGCTGCAGGCTTTCCTGCCGGTTTCCGGTCGCGATGCCGCGCTCGTGGTCGACGGTCAATCCGGACAGGTTCTCTACGCACGCAACGCCGCAGCCGAGCGTCACCCGGCGTCGCTCACCAAGATGATGACGCTCTATCTCCTGTTCGAAGCGCTCAAGGCGCACCGGTTCTCGCTCGCGACACCGGTGACGATCTCGCGCCACGCCGCGGCGCAGCTGAAGGTCAATCTCAATCTCAGGCCCGGAATGACGATGTCGGTCGAAACGGCGATCAAAGCGATCGTCGTGAAGTCGGCCAACGATGTCGCCGTCGCGATCGCGGAAGCCGTGGGCGGCACCGAAGGCCATTTTGCGCAACTGATGACCGCCAAGGCGCGCGCACTCGGCATGCGCAACACCTTCTATCACAATGCGTCTGGCCTTCCCGATGCCTTGCAGGTGACGACCGCGGACGATCTGGCGCTTCTGGCGCGTCGCCTCGCCTATGATTTCCCGCAATATTATCCCTACTTCGCCACGCCGAGTTTCAGCTATCACGGCATGACCTACTATACGCACGACAATCTGCTGTACCGCTTCAAAGGCACCGATGGGATCAAGACCGGCTACACCAACGCGTCCGGATTCAATCTCGTCTCTTCGGTCGTGCGCGACGGGGCGCATGTCATCGGCGTCGTGATGGGCGGCAACACCGCGCGCCAGCGCGACGATGAAATGGTGCGCCTGCTCGCATCGACGTTCGGACGCGTGCATGCGAACCCGTCGCTGCTCGAGCATGGCGTCATTCCCTGGAAGAGCCCCGCCGCCGAGACGATGTCTCAGCCGGCCGCGCCTGCGTTGCCCGGTCCTCCCGCGCCTGTGATCACGCTGGCCGCGCCGACGCTCAATCCGCTCCTCGCGAAGAGCGGCGAGATCGATGAGGACATGGCCGAGTCTTATGTCGGCGATGCGAGCCCCACATCGGAACCACCGAACTGCGTTCCGAAACGGGCTGTTCGTCGTGTCTGATCCCTAGTTGAAGCGACGCTCCCACTCGAACGCCGAGCGGACGATCTCGTCCAAGCTTTGATGGCTGGGCCGCCACTTCAGCTCGCGCTTCAACTTGCTTGAATCGGCGACGAGCATCGCGGGGTCGCCCGCGCGCCGCGGCGCCTCGTGCACGGGAAGAGGCGCGCCAGTGAGCCTTTCGATCGCGCCCACGACCTGGCGGACGCTGAAGCCCTCGCCATAGCCGCAATTGTAGATCGCGGGCGAAGCATTTGCGCGCAAGGCGTCCAGCGCCAGCAGATGCGCGGCGATGAGATCCTCGACGTGGATGAAATCGCGCACGCCTGTCCCGTCGGGCGTCGGATAATCCGTGCCGAAGATGTCGAGGTGCGGCACGCGCTTCAGTGCCACCTGGCAGGCGCGCTTAATCAGATGGGTGGCGCGGGGCGTCGATTGGCCGGTACGCTTCTTCGTGTCGGCGCCGGCGACGTTGAAATAGCGCAGCGCCATGAAGCGGAAGTCGTGGGCCTTTGCCGCGTCTTCCAGCATCCATTCCGTCATCAGTTTGGAGCGGCCATAGGGATTGATCGGCTCCTTCGCTGCTTCTTCCGTCACGAGCTCACCGTTACCCATGCCGTAGACAGCCGCCGTGGAAGAGAAAATGAAGTGGCGCACACCCGTGGCGACGCAGGCCGCGGCCAAGGCGCGCGAGACCATGGTGTTGTTGGCGTAATATCGAAGCGGGTCGACTACGGACTCGGGAACGACGATCGAGCCGGCGAAATGGACGACGGCATCGACCTCGTGCTCTGCGATCAGGCGCTCGACAAGCTTCGCGTCGCCGGCTTCGCCCTCGACGAAGCTTGCCGTCTCGCCGACGAGGCCGCGCACACCGGTGGAAAGATTGTCGAGCACGACGACGCGTTCGCCGCGATCGAGCAGCGCGTACGTCATGTGACTGCCGATATAGCCGGCACCTCCGGTCACCAACACGCTCATCATCGTCTCCGAACCCAGCCGACCACATATACTCCGCAGTCGTTGTCGGCGCGCTAACGCCATGATTTCGTTCGGCTGATGGGTGGGAAGCGCCGTAGAAACGCACCCCGCGTGTTGGGCACAGCACGCGCTGCCGGCCTGAAAGCGTAAGTGAGAATTACACTTTTCGACCCTTCGTGGAACTCTTGTACCACTAAGTCATTGATTTCGTTGAATTGAGGGTTGGCATGCGCTTTGCTTCCCTATTGGGCCAGAAACAAAGCTTGGCCGCGGACTGGGAAAAAGGGATCCGCGTTCAAGTCAAGACGAGGTCAGAACAATGCGCAAACTCTTGAAAGCCGCGGGCATACTGGGTGTTGGGATTCTCATCTCAGCTGCAGCGACCGGTGCCGCCGAAGCCGGCACGATCACCAGCAATTGCACCGTATTCCCGGTGACCTTCAATAACGGCTCTGGCGGTCCGACGACTGTGTCCTGCCCCGGCTTTTCTGGCCCAGGAACGCTTACCGGCGCCAGTCTGACCCTGCAGGGCGACTATCAGTTCGGCAGCGAAGGCTCGAACGACATCCGGATCAGCTTTGCGGTCAATAATCCGGCCGGCGTGACCTGGGCCGATTCAGCGCCGTTCGGCGATGTCACGGGTGGCGTCAGTTCGGGCACGCCCTTGAACATCACTGACGCCGCGACTGGCGGCATCAACAACGCGAATTTCGCGAGCGCGTTCGGTGTCGACGTCTCTTCGGCGGTGATCAGCGGCAGCGCGGCGACTTCGTCCGGCGCGGTCCAAATTACCTACACCTTCACGACGGAACAGGTGCCGGAACCCGTCACGCTGTCGCTCTTCGGAGCTGGCTTGGCCGGTGCGGCTGCACTGCGTCGTCGCAAGAAGAAGATTGTCTGACTGGAGCGATCCAGTAGAGGGAATGAAAACGGCGGCCATCGAGCCGCCGTTTTTGTTTTGAGTCTTTCCGACTCCGCAAAGTCAAAATCCGTCGTAAAATTTGTCGGCGCAAAAATCTGCAACGACACTTTTACAGAGATATCTCTCCGGCCTCGTGCGTGTGCGCATTTATTCGGTAAAGCGAGGCTGTCGCTATCAACATTTGTTCCCCATCACATTATATCTCCACAGGCATGGGGTTGTTGCGGCGGATATGACCATTCGAAATCCACGTTCGATCGTGCGCCGCGATTTCGCTGATCGGTCCTTGGCGTTCGAACTGGCGAAGAAAAATGTCTGGCGCGCGATGACGATGCGGCGCCCCGGCCCAACCGCGACTTATGAAGCGATCGATTTGGCAGCCGTGCCGCGCGCAACCGACGATCGAGCGCAACAGGAAGTCGTTGCGCAAAGCGACGACGATAGAGGCGCGCGCGAGACGCGCTGGTTGCTCAGATCGACTCTCCTGCTCATTTTGGGTGTGGGCGTCGCTTTCTGGGGCGCAGTCCTTTGGCTGTTGCTCGGCTGAAGCGTCGACTGCGTTCGAGGGAACGTCACGCCAGTTCCTCTACCGATCACCTGAGATTGATTCGAGGGCCGCTGCTCGACGGAGCGGCGACATCGCGACTCGTTCAATATTTCTTGGGTTTGGATAGACAGTTTAAGACGTTTAGGGCGTAATCTCTCCCGCTTCGCGCGGGCCATAGTTTCCGGTCCGATCCAGTCTGACAGGCGGCGTTTTCATGACCTGGGACCAGTTCTGGTACGAACTACAGATGGCGGTTCCGTCCGTCGAAACCGCACTATCTTTCGTTGCGGTCATCGTCCTCTATTTCGTCGTGCAGCGTTGGGCCAAGGTCCGTCAATCGGCTCTGACGGTGGTTCGGGATCTGTCGATTGTGGGCGCGACCTGGCTGACGGCATCGTTTCTCCTGCGTCTCGATAGCCAAAATCACTGGCTGCAGCGCACGGCGTCTTTCTTGACGAATCTCTTCTGACGCTGAAACACACAAAATATACTGTTAATTAGAATTGCGCGGCATGATTTACGACGATCCCCATATCGGCTACCCAAAGGAAAGCGTTAACGGTAGCTTAACGCCATCTTGGGGTGATGGATGCGTTCCAGCGTAAAAGCACTGGCGACGGGGATTCTTGTCGCGACATGGGTGATCTCGTCGGCGGCGATCGGGCAACCGAGCGGCGGAACGGTCGTGTTCGGCGGTGCAACGATCGGTACACCCAACTCGACGACGACACTCATCAAGCAGACGACCAACGCGGCCATCATCAACTGGCAGAGTTTTTCGCTCAGCTCCGGCACGAGCGTGGTCTTCGACCAACCCGGCGCAGCCGCGATCGCGCTCAACCGCGTCTTGGGCGGCGGCGTCTCGCAGATCGACGGCAGCCTCTCGGCGAATGGCCAAGTCTGGATCATCAACGCCAACGGAGTCCTGTTCGGCAAGGGAAGCCAGGTCAATGTGGCGGGACTTCTCGCCACCACATCCGATATCGCAAACGGCGACTTTGAGTCGGGCCAATACAATTTCACTTCGGCATCGTCGAACCCAGCGGCCAGCGTCGAGAATGCCGGTTCGATCCATGTCGCAGGTGGCGGCTCGGCGGTCCTTTCCGCGCCCCATGTCAGCAACGCCGGTCTCATCCAGGCCGATGGCGGACAGATCGTGCTGGGCGGCGCCAATGCCTTCACCGTCGATTTCGCCGGCGATGATCTCCTGCGCTACCAAATCTCGGCGCCCGTTGCGGTTACCCCGACGGACGCGAACGGCAAGCCGCAGAAGGAACTTGTCGCCAACAGCGGAACGCTGAGTGCCGCAGGCGGACGCATTCTTCTGACCGCGCGCGCCGCCGCCAACGTCGCCGACAATGTCGTGAACAACACCGGGATGATCTCGGCGAACTCGGTGTCGGTTCACAACGGCGAAGTGATCCTCGATGCAGGCTCGGGCAGCGTTCAGGACAGCGGAACAATCAGCACCACCGGAAATGGCGCGGGTGAAACCGGCGGCAACGTCGCGCTAGCCGGAAACTCGGTCACGGTCGCCGACAACGCGGTGATCGACGCGTCGGGCGATCAGGGCGGCGGTACCGTCAGCGTCGGCGGCGGGCTGCACGGCACAGGGCCCTACCAGTCCGCTGAGAACACCGACGTCGGCAATGCGACGATCCATGCCGACGCACACAGCAGCGGCAATGGCGGCACGGTCTCGATCTGGTCGACCGGCACGACCCGATTTGCCGGCACCGTGACCGCCACGGGCGGATCCAAGTCCGGCAACGGCGGAATGGTAGAGACCTCCGGTCATCTCCTGTCCGTCGAACCGACGGCCTCCGTCAGCACCACTGCGGCGCAGGGCACGCGCGGCGATTGGCTGCTCGATCCGCTCAATCTGACGATCGTCGACGATCCGTCGCTTCCCAATCCGCTGGTGAACGGAACGCTGCCGTACAATTTCTGCGGTTCCTGCAACAGCACGATTTCGGCGCAGGTCGTGGTTCAGGCGCTGACGACGACGGATGTCACGCTGCAGGCATTCGACGATATTTTCGTCAATGCCGCGATCAGCTCGGGAGCCGGCCACACGCTCACGCTCGATGCCGGGCGTTCGATCTTCGTCAACGCCAGTATCGATCTGACGGGCAACGGCGGAACCGTAATCTTGTCGGCCAAGAATCCTGGCGCCCATGTGCCGGGTGGACCGGCCACCGATCCCGGCGCGGCCTCGATCAGCGGCAGCGGCATCATCAGTGCGGACTTCGTCACGCTGGTTGACACATCGAACGGGTCGGACGGCGGCAGCATCGGAAGTTCGGCTGCGCCGCTGCAAATCGGCGGCGGCAAGGTCTCCGTTCAAACGGGCGGCGCCGATGTTTTCCTCGAGGCGAGCAACAAGCCTGGCGGCTCGGTTCCCGATTTGCTGCTCGGCAATATCGCCGTCGGCGCGGGTCAGTTGACCGCCATTGCGGCCGGAAACCTGACCATCGCGACAGGGGCGACCATCTCGAGCTCGAACGATGGCGATGCGGTCGTCCTGTCGGCCGGCCAAGACTTCATCAACGATTCCGGCAGCGACGCTGTTTCACTCACCGGCGGCGGCCGCTTCCTGATCTATTCCAAGGCGCCCGCAGGCGACACGTTCGGTGGCCTCGACAGCGCCAACACGGCGGTCTGGAACACGACCTATCCGACCCCAGTCTCGGCAGCCGGCAGCCGTTATGTCTTCGCCGAGCAGCCGACGCTGACATTCACATCCACCGATCTTTCGAAGACGTACGGCAGCGACGGGTCTGCCGCCTTGCCTTCGGCCTATACCGTGTCGGGATTCGATCCCGGTGTTGCCGGCGCCTATCTCGGCGACACGGCCGCGACAGCCTTCTCGGGCGCGCCTGGCCTCAGTTCTGCAGGCGCTGCGACCGGCGCAAGTGTTTCCGGCGGGCCATATCAGATCACGATCGCCGCGGGATCGCTCGTCTCGACGAGCGGCTATGCTTTTCAGTTCGTGAGCAGCGGGCTCTTCACGGTGAACCCGGCGCTTTTGCAAGTGACGGCGAATCCGCAATCGAAGGTCTATGGCACCGCCGATCCGACATTGACCTATACCTTCAGCGGTCTGGTCAACGATGACACCTCTGCGGTGTTCAGTGGCGCGCTCGGCCGCGCCGCCGGCGAGAATGTCGGCAACTACGCGATCAACCAGGGGACGCTCTCGGCCGGCGCCAACTACACGATCGACTTCACCGGCGCGAACTTCGCCATCACCCAGGCTCTGCTCTCGGTCAGCGCCAATGCGCAAACGAAGGTCTATGGCGCGAAGGATCCCAAGCTCACCTTCACCTTCAGCGGGCTCGTGAATGGCGATACCTCTGCGGTGTTCACGGGCGCTTTGACGCGCGCCGCGGGCGAGAATGTCGGCAACTACGCCATCACCCAAGGCACGTTGGCGGCCGCCAACTATACGATCTCCTTCACCGGCGCGAATTTTGCCATCACGCCGGCCACGCTGACCTATATCGCCAATTCCACGAACCGGACGTACGGCTCCGACAGTCCCGCGCTGAGTGGAAAGGTCACCGGCTTCGTCAACGGCGACACGCTCGCCTCCGCGACGACCGGCACGCTCAGCTTCACGACGTCGGCGACGCAAGCGAGCAATGTCGGGACCTACGCCGTCACCGGTTCGGGCTTGAGCGCGAACAACGGCAACTATGTTTTCGTCCAGGCTCAGGGCAATGCCACTGCGCTCACCATCAATCCCGCGACGCTGACATATGTTGCGACGTCGGGAACGATCGACCAGGGCGCGCCCATTCCCGTGTTGACCGGAATGGTGACGGGCTTCGTCAATGGCGACACGCTTCAGAGCGCGACGACGGGCACGCTCACCTTCACCACGATCGCGACATCGGCGAGCCCGCCGGGCGTCTATGCGATCAACGGCTCGGGACTGAGCGCCAATCACGGCAACTATGTCTTCGTGCAGGACGTCGGCAACGCCACCGCGTTGACGATCAACAATATCGCTCCGCAAAGCGTCGGACTCGGCGGCTACTTCCCCTGGACGTCGGGCGGCGACCGTCCGGGCGATGGCGGTTCGTCGCTCGGGCAATATGACAATGACGGCGAGCCTGTCTATGTCGTGCCCGGCGGCGGCAATGGCGGCGCGAGCGATCTTCCGAGCGGCGACGTGACGAGCCTGTCCGGACCGATCGCCGAACTCGCCGCAGCACAAGGCTATGTCGAGCCGCCGACCAACGCCGATCGCCGCAGCAGTTCCTTGTCGCGCTACTTCGACAACGGCTCGTTGTTCGACAACAACTTCCCAAGCTGGGGCAACGACGCCTTCTGGCCCTGAGCGTCGCCGTCAGAATCCGCCGCCATGTTTGCGCAAGAGCGACTTCACTAGCGCGGGGCTCTCGCGCACGCCCTGGTGCACGCGTCCGATGGTGATCACGCTTTGCACGCCTGGCGCATACTCGCCTGGAAGAGCGGCCCGCACCATCACGACGCCGGCGACGGGAATCATGACCGCGCTGCCGTCGGGCCTGGTGAAGTGCGCCTTGGCGCCATGGAGCGCACCGGCGCCCAACAGCGCTCGGGTGATGTCCGCCACATAGTTGCGCGTCTCGAGCGGCAGGAGCTCGCGGTGCATCAGCCGGTATTCGAGATTTCCCGGGCCGTCATTGTAGGCCGAGAACATCACGGGAAAGCCATAGGTCAGGAACAGCCGATGCAGGAAGGCGGTCCCGGCAAAGATGTTGTCGTGCGGGTCCTGCGGATCGGGGCCGAGCCCATAGGCCGCGCGCATATCGGCATAGGTCTGCGGCATGAGTTGCATGACACCGAGCGCGCCGGCGCGCGAGGTGATCGGCTCCGTCTCGGACGACATGGTGCGCCCGCCGCTCTCCGCGACGATGACGGCACGGATCCAGGGCTGAGGCACGTCGAAGCGCCTGGAGGCGTCTTGGATCACCGGATCCCAGCGGCTGAGCAGCTCGCGCGGCGTCATCTGCTGTTCGAGTGCGTAGGCCGACGGCGGCGGCTGGACCTTCTTGGGCGGTTTCGGCTTGGGCACGGCCTTGGCTCGAACCTGGGCGACGCGATGGACGGCCGGTGGAGGATGGCCTGGCGCACTGCGCCATACGACGGCGGCCATCGCGGCCAAGCCCAGGAGCGCGAGCGCGGCCAGCCAAAAGGCCCTCGAAGACGGCAAGCGCATTCCGTCAGCTCCCTGTTTCTCGGCCTTGCGGGTGCGTCCAGGCTGGATGCCGTGGCCGACGAATCGCGCTAGAACGTCTGCTCTTCGCTCCGCGCCGTTTCCGCCCCACGGAGTGTTCTCGCGACACAGTTTCAGGATACACAATGCCCAGAATCCCGACCATGTCTCGCGCAGCACTGCTGAGAATGCAGGCGAAAACGGCGCCCGCGAAGCCGGCCGAGGCTGTTGCCAAAGAAGATGCCAAGAAAAAGGCCAAGAAAAAGCCGGGAACGAAGCGCTAGAGCGTTGCGCTCCTGTCCCGGGTCACATGATTCCCATCGCCCATCACAAGACGCGCCATGGCGAAATCGTCGTCCTGATGAGCCGCTCGACCGTCGCCTATTGGCAGGACGAGCGTCACCAAAGCGAAGCCGACCATGCCGGCATCAGCCTCGCTGCCTATATCCATGCGATCCACCATTTCCTGCGCCAGGCGCAGAGCCGCGACGTCCTGATGATCGGCTGCGGCGGCGGCACGCTCGCCACCATGCTGCGCGCGGATGGCGTCAAGGTGACGATCGTCGAGATCAACCCGCGCTCCTTCGAGATCTCGCGCAATTATTTTCACCTGCCGAAGGATGTCGCCTGCCATGTCGGCGACGGCCGCGTTTTTTTGCGCGCGAGCAAGCGCAAATACGATGCGATCGTGCTCGACGCCTATGACGGAAGCCGGCTTCCCGCCGCGATGCGCACGCCTGCGTTTTTCAGGCTCGTCAAGTCGCGGCTCCGGAGAGGGGGCTCGCTCTACGTCAACGTCGTGATGCGCAACGACCGCGACCGCCACCTCGACCGGATCGCCGCCCTGTTGGGCAAGGCCTTCGCGAGGGTGCGCCTTCTGGATGCCAGGGGCACCAGCGACCGCAATGCGGTCGCCATGGCCGGCGCGGTCGAACGTCTGAAGCCTCCGGCCATGACGATCCGGCCGAGGGCAGGGGCCAGGCTCCTTCGTCAGGAAATCAAGGCGCTGGCCTTTCGCGAGCCATAACATAACATTCGTTATCTGTTAGAGTGGGCGCGGAGACAAAGCCATGACGCACGCCTTCGATCTCGTCCTGCGCAACGGCACCGTAATCGACGGTACGGGCGGCGAACCGTTCGTGGCCGATGTCGCGGTCAAGGACGGCAAAATCGCCGCGCTCGGCACATTCGCCGGCCGCGGTGGCGAAGAGATCGACGCCAAGGGCCATCTGGTCACGCCCGGCTTCGTCGATATCCACACCCATTATGACGGTCAGGCCATCTGGTCTCAGACCCTCGCGCCGTCGTCGCTGCATGGCGTCACCAGCGTGGTGATGGGCAATTGCGGCGTCGGCTTTGCGCCCTGCCGCGCGGCCGACCGCGAACTTCTCGTCAGCGTGATGGAAGGCGTCGAAGACATTCCCGAGATCGTCATGACCAGCGGGCTCGAATGGGAATGGGAGAGCTTCCCCGAATATCTGTCGGCGCTGGCGCGCCGTGCGCACGACATCGATTTCGCCACGCAGATTCCGCATTCGGCGCTGCGCGTCTACGCCATGGGAAGGCGCGGCGCCGAGCGTGAGCCCGCGACGCCCGAAGATCTCGCGCTGATGCAGAAGCTCGTGCGCGAAGCGATCGGCGCGGGCGCGCTCGGCTTTGCCACTTCGCGCATCTTCATCCACCGCACAGCCTCGGGCGCGCATATTCCAAGCTATGACGCCGCCGAAGACGAACTTCAGGCGATCGCCGAGACGTTGAAGGAGATGGGGAAAGGCACGCTGCAATTCGTGCTCGGGATGCCGTGGCGCGATTTGGCGAGCGAGGTCGAACTGGTGGCGCGGCTGGCGCGCGCCTCCGGGCGGCCGGCGAGTTTCTCTCTGGCGCAGGACAATTCCAGACCCGACTCCTGGCGCGACGCTCTGGCGATTTGCGCGCGCGCCAAGCAGGATGGCGCCGTCGTGAATGCGCAGGTTTTCCCGCGCGGCGTCGGCATGATCATCGGGCATGACGTGTCGGTCAATCCGTTCTGTCTCTGCCCGAGCTATCAGGCGCTCGGCATCTTGCCGTTCGCGCAGAAGATCGCCGCGTTGAAGGATCCGTCGCTCCGTGCGCGGCTTCTGAGCGAAAAGCCGCTCGACCCGGTCGCGCCCTTGGCCGTCATGGGCCGCTATTTCGAGCGCATGTTCGAGCTTTCCGATCCGCCCAATTACGAGCCGCCGCTGTCTCAGAGCATCGCCGCGCGCGCCCGCGCCTCGAACCAGAGTGCGGAAGAGCTGGTCTATGACCTTTTGCTCGAAAACGACGGCCACAAGCGGCTCTATGTCATCCTCACCAACTACGCCGCCGGCAATCTCGATTGCGTGCTCGAGATGATGCAGTCGAACGAGACGATTCTCGGCCTGGGCGATGGCGGCGCGCATTACGGCATGATCTGCGACTCCGGCTATCCGACTTTCGTGCTGACGCATTGGACGCGCGATAGGCACGGCGCGAAGCTGCCGCTGCCGCGTGCCATCCGCGCGCTGGCGCATGATCCCGCGGCTGCGGTCGGTTTGCATGACCGCGGCATGATCAAGCAAGGCTGCAAAGCCGATCTCAACGTCATCGATTACGACAAGCTGAGTCTGCCGGCGCCGTTCGTGGTCAGCGATCTGCCGGCGGGCGGCAAGCGGCTGATGCAGCAGGCGAACGGTTACGCCGCGACGATCGTCAGCGGCGAAATCATCCGGCGAAACGGCGAAGCGACGGGCAAGCTCCCCGGGCGTCTCGTGCGCGGCGCACAGAAGCCTGCGGGTTGAAGTCGCGCTCATTGGGGTGCCGAGCGCGCGGCGAAGGGCACGATAGCGACGCCCTGCGGCAGAAGCTGAACGTTTGATCCGCTTCCGGTTCGTAACTGTAGTCCGGTCTTACACTTTGTGGTTAACCCGGTAATGACTTCCCGGCCTCGTTTACAAACGCATTTTGATTTTGCTCGAACATCGAAGATGGCACGGAGCTTGCAGTTTCAATACCCGAAACGCGGCATTCGCGGGGGCGAATGCACTCCATGAAGGGTTTACCATGAAGTCTTACGGGCAAATGGGTTTTGCGGCGCTCGCACTTGGAGCGCTGATA
>JADMIO011081464.1_pt1 | contig 24425 bp, 16 predicted proteins | sample 8958161 | NCBI WGS metagenome assembly JADMIO01 (sample SAMN16585339, study PRJNA669376) | soil metagenome | isolation source: Crop rotation soil | place: USA: Cullars Rotation, Alabama | collected 2011
GCGGCTTGGCGCGTCGGCCGAGGCTGCGGCCCCGAGCCGCTTCTACCAAGGCGAGCTCGGCGACCTCCGCATCTTCGGGCGCGTGCTCGGCGACGACGAGATCCGCCGCTCGATGTACGTGCCGCTCACCGGCCGCGAGGTCGGGCTGTGCGCGTACCATCGGATGACTGCGCTCCGCGAGGGTACCCCGCCCACCATCGTCGACTTCTCCATCCAGGCTAACGACGGCGTCGTGCTTGGTGGGGCCTACGTGGGCCTCGTGTCGCTTCCGCGCAACCTCGCCGACGGGCCGCTCGCCACCAAGTACACCAGCCCTGCGCTGGTCGCCGTCGAGGAGCAGGGGGTATACATCGAGGAGTTCGAGCTCCGCGTGAACGCGGGCGTGCCGGTGTCGCCGGAGTCGCTCGCCACCTTCGGCGGCGCCGGCACGCCGATCTTCAAGCTCACGGCGTGGGGCAAGAGCGATCGCGGCACGCAGGCCAAGATCGCGATCCCGGTCACGCAGGAGCCGTTCGTGGCCCTCCCCGATGGGTTCTTCCGCGTGAGCGGGCGCTTCACCGTGCCCAATGGCGTGGCCATGGTGTGCGCGTTCGAGCTCTCCGAGGTCAGCGGTACGTTCGTGACCCTCGAGGTTCGCCGGCACCGCCTGTGCAAGCTCGAGGACGTGGTGACCGAGGCCAGCTACGTCGACAATGCGGCGCTGGCCGGGCTCGCCGATGCTCAGGCCGCGGTCGTGGGCCAGGTCGCCGACCTGCGGCGCCTCGAGGAGAAAGAGTCCGCGCTGCTCGCCGAGGAGGCCGACCTCGTGGAGCGCCTCGACGGCCTCGCGCGGCTCGCGGAGATCCGGCTGCAGCTCGACGCGCTCCGGCCGAGCGTGACGGCCGAGCGCGAGTGCGAGCGCCTGTTGGCCGAAGAGCACAGCCGCCAGGTAGCCAACCCGTTCAACTACTACTGCTTGCTCGGCAATCGCGGTGGCGCCGCCACCGATCGCGTGCAGCTGGTGCAGCGCGCGACGCTGGTGCTCGAGCTTCAGCCTCCCGCCGATGTCGCGTCGCAGAAGTGGCGGTTCCGCGCGGCCTCCGAAGGCGTGTACTACCTCGAGTGCGCGGTCTCGGGCGCCGCCCAGCGTGTGGCGGTGCCGCCCAGTGACACCAGCCTCGTGGAGCTGCGGCCGAGCGCCGACGTGCCCGCGCAGCAGTGGCGACCGGTGGTCGACGGCGCGGGCGCCTACTACGTCTACAACGTGGGCGCGAGCAGCAGCCGCCGGCTGCAGGTGACCAAGCAGGGCAACCTGTGGAAGATTGAGCTGCAGTCGGCGGGCAACGACCCTCGTCACCACTTCACGATCACGGCCACCGCCGAGCAGTGCACCACGGCGATCCCCGACGCGCTCGCGGCGTGGCAAAAGGCCAAGGCCACGCTCACGCGCCTGGCGGCCGAGCTCGCGGCGCTCGAGGCCATCGTGGCCGCCGCCGAGCCGGAGCGGGTGGCCTGGCGCACGCGGGTGCACCAGCTCGTGGCCGAGATCTCGCAGGTGCAGGCCGAGATGGACCGGCTCAATCTACAGATCACCAGCGGACTCACCAGCGCCCCCGGGGCCGCGCAGGTCATGCCGCAGCTCGCCCAGGATGCGCGCAGCCTCACCACCCTCGGGGCCATGCTCGCCGCGGTCCGCCCCGCCAGCCGCATCTCCGCCCGCGAGAGCTGCGAGGGCAACGTCGAGCTCGACTACTTCGATACCGAAGGCCGCATCCGCACCACCACCTACGACGCCGCCGCCGACAGCCGCAACACCACCTTCGAGCAGTGGCTGCCCGATGGCGCGCGCACCTGCCTGAGCCTCGCCCCACGCCGCGGCTTCGTGTCGCTGTCCACCCCCATCGACCTCGCGCCCGAGTACACCGTCGAGGCGTGGGCCTACCTCCCGCTGCCGGCGCGCGCCTGGAACGTGCTGGCGAGCGATCCCGACGGCGTCGAGCAGCCCATCGTCGCGTGCGGCGGCGTGCTCGGCGTGCGCAGCCAGGGGTTCTACTTCGGCACCGACCAGAGCCTGGCCATGTTCGCGCCGGGCTGGCACCACCTGGCCGTGGTCAAGCAAGGCGCCGGCGCCGACGCGAGCATGACCTATTACGTGGACGGCAAGCGGTTCGGCTCGCCGGTGACCCCGCGCGCCACCGCCTTGCTGCTCGATGGCCTCGACGACTCGGTGACCCTGCCGACCGCGGTGATGCCCACCGGGTCGCAGATAACCGTGAGCTTCTGGGCCAGGAGCAACAGCTCGCGCCCCAGCGTCCTCTTGCAGGCGGTGGGCTCGCTGGCCCTGCCCGTGCTCACCATCGCGATCTCGGCGGCCGACGGCGCGATCTCGTTCGAGTGCGGCAATGATGGCATCTCCACCGATCGCATCGACAAGCTCGCCCAGCGCGACGAGTACCGCAGCGGGTGGTCGCACTTCACGTTCACCAAGAACGCACTCACCGGCTCGATGCGGATCTACCGCAACGGCGTGCTCTGGCACGCCGAGATCGACCGCAAGAAGCTCCTGCCCGCGTCCACCTCGGTGGTGTTGGGCCGCGCGGTGGCCAGCGCCGCGATCAGCTTCGAGGGGGAGATCACCAATCTGCGCGTGTGGTCGCGCGAGCTGTCGTCGGGCGAGGTGCGCGCGCTGATGGGCACTCCGCTGCCCACGTCTGCGTCGGGCTGCACGGGATACTACCGCTTCGAAGGCGGCACCGCGACCGACTCGTCGGGCGCCGGTCGCCACGGCACGATCGTGGGCGCGCCCCAGCCCGTGGACGTAATCGCGAGCCCGAGCCGCATCGCCACCCTCGGCAACGGGCCCGCCCTCGCCGCCAACCGCACGGCGCTTTTGCCCAAGCGCGCCCTGCGATTCGACGGCATCGATGATCATGTGGCCCTGCCGCCGATGATGATCGACGGCACGATGGGGCTGACGATCGAGGCGTGGCTCAAGGTCGGCTCGCTCAAGCCCGGGATGCGGATCATCGACATCGGCAACGGGGTCAACCTGGACAACGTCGAGCTGCGCAACAAAGACGCGACCGGCACGCTGCAGCTCGTCGTCTACCAAGGCACCCAGCCGCAGACCCTCGAAGTCCCCGGCGTGTTCGATCCGGGCCAGTGGGTGCACCTGGCGGTCACCGTGAGCTCTGGCGGCAGCGCCAAGGTGTACAAAAATGGTCGACAGCTGGGCGCCGGCCCGCTGCCCGTGGCGGCGGCGGTCGTGCGGACCAAGGGGGTGATCGGTCGGCGGGGGACCAGCGGCGAGTATGCCTTCGACGGGCAGATCGCCGAGCTGCGCCTGTGGTCCGCCGCGCGCTCGCAGCTCGAGATCCAGGACTCGCTGTACAACCGCCTCACCGGCCGCGAGCCAGGGCTCTCGAAGTACTGGCCCCTCGATGACATTCGCATCGACGTGGCCCAGGGCAACGTGGCCGATCTCGCGGGCGCCCAACCCGGCACCGCGATGGGCGGCGTGGAGCTCATCCCCGACGAGAGCTTGCCCGTGTCGGCTCTGGGCACGCGCGCGCTGCAGGACGAGTGCTTCGGGCGTCTGGCGGAGGTGCGGGTGTGGGACGTCCCGCTGTCGACCGAGGAGGTCGCCACCAACAGCAAGCTCGCGCTTACCGGTAACGAGCCGGGGCTCGCCGCCTACTATCCGCTGAGCGAAGGCCGCGGCATCGAGGTGCGCGACGCCGCGGGGCGCAAGGGGCCGGGCACGGTGATGAGCCGGCTCGGGGCGGCGGTGATGTTGTTCGACGGCATCAACGAGTGCGTGACCGTGGCCGACAGCCCGAGCCTGGCGCCGATGACAGCGTACACGGTGGAGCTGTGGCTGCGACCCAACGGGGTGCCGGCGACGGAATACGTCGGCATCTTCGGCAAGCCCGGCCGGTGCTTCAACATTTGGCTGCACAATACCGGGTTCATCCAACACCGCTTCCGCGTGGGGGCCAACCCAAACGCGGGGGCACCGAACACCGCGGCCGGCGCGATCAAGTGGCACCAGTGGAATCACGTCGCCATCACCAACGACGGCACGACCGCGCGGACCTACATCAACGGGCGGGTGGTGGCCGAAGGCCCCACGGGAGGAGCCGTGCTCCCGCAGGCAGCGGCGCTCTCCATCGGCAAGAACCCCGACGGCAATGACGCGTTCTTCAACGGTCGCCTCGCCGACGTCCGTCTGTGGAACAGAGCGCGCACGCTCGACGAGATCCAGCTGGGCATGGAGACGCCGGTCACCGGCACCGAAGCCGGCCTCGTCGCCGCGTGGCCGATGGACGCTATCAAGATGGTCGACGGCAAGCGTACGCTCGTCGACGTCACGGGCAACAACCGCGGCCTCGTGGTGGAGGCCATCACCGTGGCCGACGCGGGCCTGCCCATCGCCGACCGCTCGCGCCAGCTGCCCGACGACGGCCAGTGGTGGGGCTTCACGGCCATCACGGGCCACCTGCGGCACGACTTGATGACCTTCGACGGGGTCGACGATCACCTGGCGTTCCCGCCGCTCGAGGTCGACTGGTCCAAGGGGCTCACGCTGGAGGCGTGGGTCTATTACGACTCATTCGAGAACCGGTCGCGGATCTTCGCCTTCGGCGGCGTGCAAGGCGACGCCTTCGTCGTGGCTCAAGAGGGTACGACAGGGGTCCTCGGGCTCTTCGTCAACAAGAATGGCGTGAGTCAGGCCGTAAAGACGAACATGCTCGAGCTCGGCCGGTGGATCCACGTAGCGGTCACCCTCGATGCCGCCGGTACCGGGTGCCTCTACAAGAACGGAGTGCTCGTGCAGACCGGCCCCTGCCACCTGCCCGCCAGCGTGTTGCGGACCCAGTGCTACGCCGGCCGCAGCCACGCCAAAGGCGACGGCTACTTCCATGGCCGCATGGCCGAGCTGCGCATCTGGACCGGCGCCCGCACGCAGGCCGAGCTCCGCATGACGATGAACGAGCGGCTCACCGGGTACGAGCCGGGGCTCGAGGGCAACTGGCCGCTCGACGCGGTCATCCCCTCCAACCGGGCCGAGGATCGCAGCATTCGGGCCCGCCACGCCACGCTCACCAGCGGGGTGGGCATGCGCTATAACGACGACCAGCTGCCGCTGGGCGCCGATGCCCTCGTCGCCACCGAGCACCGGGCCGCCGATCTCGATCCGCTCACCGGGCAGCCGTACCTGCTCATGCGCAGCCAGTTCGCCTACCCGACCGCGCAGGGCGCCTACCTCATCGCCGACCGGCGGATCGAGGCGCTTACCCTCGACTGGGTGGGCAACGCCCAGTTCGCACCCACGCTGCTCGGGTACATCGAGGGTGCCCCGCCGGTGCCCACCGAGAACCTCACCGAGAGCGACGACTACCGCGGCGCCACCTCGGTGGAGCTGGCGACGAGCGAGGACATGGAGTTCCGCTGGTCCCGCAACGACGAGTTCGGGGTGGGCGGCAGCATGGACATGTTCGTCGGGGCCCAGACCGAGGTCATGGTGGGTATGTATGCCTACAACAAGGTGCTGGATCTGCGGATCGGAGCCCGGGCGAGCCTGAACTTCAGCACGTCGTCGATTCACGAGACCAACATCACCTCGACGTCGTCGCTGCGCATAGCCGACCGGCTCGAGCTGCGGGGCACGCCCGAGGCCGAGCCCAAGTTCCCGCACCTGGGCCGGCGGTTCATCCCCAAGAACGTCGGCTACGCGCTAGTCATCTCGAGCCTCGCCGAAGTCTACGTCACCCGCCTCGCGCGCTCGCGCCGGATGCTGAGCTATCAGGTGCGCCCCGTGGAGGGCGTGCCGCCCGAGGTCAACACCGTCACGTTCCTGATGAACCCTGCGTACACCATGCAGGGCAGCCTCGACGGTATGACCGGCAGCCAGGCCACGAGCGGGCGCTACCACCGTGACGTGCCGAAGCTGCGGGCCGAGCTCGGCTCGTCGTACCCGGCGAGCTTCTACCGCCCCAACGAGGCGCACGCGCTCGAGGAGAAGATCCAGCGCTGGGATATGGAGCGCGAGGCGTACTTCCAGCAGTTCCAGATCAGGCCCGGATTCGAGGAGTACGCGGTGCCGGAGGGCGGCAGCGGCCCGCAGTTCGAGCTCAAACGCAAGGCGACCGATGAGGTGCGGAGCTGGCCGCCAGAGATGCAGCAGGCGTGGAACGACCCCGCGGTCACTTCCCCGCCCGACGACTGGCAGGACGACTGGACCAAGAAGTGGGACAAGGAGCTGACCGCGCAGCAGAAGGCGGCTGCCAACGAGAGCAAGGGCGCGCAGGCCAACGTCGTGGACGCCACCAAGGCCAAGATCTTGACGCTGGTCGACAAGGTCAAGTCGATCAACGGGACGCTGGGCCTCGAGGAGTGGCAGCGCAAGATGGAGGACATCCAAGTGGCCGCCGGCAAGCGCAACATCGTCAACACCTACGTCTGGGACGCCGACGGCGGCCTGCGCTCGGAGGCGCAGAGCTTCGCCACCACGGTGGAGCACACCATCGGCGGCACGTTCCAGCTGGACACGTCGCTGGGCGTCGAGGCCGCGCTGGGGGTGAGCGGGGTCCAGGTGGAGCTCACCGCGCTCGTCACCATGAACATGACGCAGACGGTCAACAAGACCGAGACCCGCACCAAGGGCATCGAGCTGCTCGTGGACCTCAGCGGGGTGGAGAGCAGCGGCGTCACGGACCACGACGATAAGCCCCTTATGCCCGGCGAGAAGGTGGATCGCTACCGGTTCAAGAGCTACTACCTCGAGGGGACGACCGACAACTACAACGAGTTCTTCCGCAAGGTGGTGCACCCCGAGTGGCTGCGCGGCAGCGACGAGGAGGCGGTAGCGCTGCGGCAAGCGATGGGCAAGCCGAACAAGACGTGGCGGGTGCTGCACCGGGTGACGTACGTGGAGCGGCCGGGTACATCGCGCCTCGACGATCGATTTCGTGGATGACCGCACGACCGTGATGGCAGTGGAGCCATTTGACGTTCCATGCACTGGAGGTGGGTAATGCCGGACGGCGATATCGAGAAGGAGCGGCGAAAGCGGCAGGCGGCGATCCGCAAGCGCAAGGACGGGAAGGCCGAGCAGGGCTCGCCCAAGCGCGTCACGGAGGACTATCAGAACAACGTGAAGAAGGGGACCGCCAGCAACGCCGCATTTGGAGACCAGCGTCCGCTTCGGTCCATCGAGGCCACGCCGGCCGATCGCAAGGCCTTGCAAGGCTTTCGGACGGCCACCGACGATCCCCGGCAGACCGAGAGCAAGCGGAAGAATTGGGAGAAGGACCGGCAGTGGGCCGCCAAGCAGCGCAGCAAGCACCCCGAGCTCCCCGCAGCGATGAATGACGAGGAGATGGTGGCCCTGCGTGACTACTCCGGGGTCCACTATCAGCAGATCAACGGGGCGCTGCGCACCGGTCAGGACCAGAAGGGCGTGAAGCGCGGAGCGACCTTCTCAAAGGACGAGGCGCGCGCCTACACCAATTGCGCATGCTCTGGTCTCAACAAGCTCCCCCCGCACAAGGGTACGGTATTCCGAGGGACGACCATACCCGCCGAGGTCGTCGCGGATCTCGAGAGCGGCAGGCCCATCCAGGACAAGGCCTTCCAGAGCAGCAGCACGAGCGCGAAGGTAGCCATGGGGGGAATGGCCGGGCGCGCCACCAAGCACGTCCTGGAGATCCGGAACCCCAAGAGCGGCAGGAACATCGAGGCCTTGTCCTATCAAGGAGCCGCTGACTACAAAAAGGAGCCGGGGGAGCAAGAGGTCCTGTTCCCCCCGGGCACCAAGCTCAGGCTGGTCGAAGAAGTGAAGACACCGGATGGCAAGGCCAAGAACCCCAGGCACTTCGTGGTCGAGGAAGTCGACTAACTCTGCTGCGCTCTATCACCTTGCCAATCAGGGGGTACAGACTCGGCAGGCGCCACCCGGCCCCGGCTCCGATGGCCCCCAAGCCCTCCTGCCAGGACGAGCGGCGGGCCGTCCCCTTGGCGCTTACTCGGGCTCGGCAAGCCGCGCCAGCGCCTGCTCGATGAGCTTCTGAGTGGCGGCCGATTTTCGTCTGAGGCCACGCTCATCGCGTGGGGTAAGCGTTCAGGCCCTGCTGTTTGCGTCGCCGCCGCGCGAGAAGCGCCGGCAATCGCCGGCGGGCAGCAAGCTCGCCGATGATCATCGGTGGGCAGTAAGCTCGGAAAGCTCCGCAGAGCTCCGCGCCGTGGGGGAGGCTCGATGAGCTTTGTTCAGCGAGCAGCCCTTTGATTTTCACAGGGTAGATGATACCGGCCCGGGCAGCGGCGAGACTGGGTTACCATTCTAAGATGTGCCACAAGCGGTATGCCTCAAGGTGCCTGTGGGTCCTGCTCACGTTTGGGCTCTTCCTGGGGCCGGGGTGCAGCTCTCAGGACGGCCTGGCGGCCGAGCTGATCGCGGATCTGCCGCTCGCCCGCAACGATAGCCACCGCGGTTTGAAACCGGGCGACTATGACCTGATGGGCTTTCACGGCTTTTCCCCTTACTTTATGCACGTAATCGGTGGATATGTGCTTTTGCGGCGCGATGCCCCCGACGGCTGGGGCGACGATCCGCTAAATACGCTCAAGGAAGATTTCGCCGAGCTTCGTCTGGACGGCTTTGATACCGCGTATAAAGAGGCACGTCTGGACCTGCTACCTGACTGGCTGCGTGCCCTGCGCGGCGTGCGCCTGCACCTTTTGGATGACCAGGGCACGGTGTTGTGCGAGGCCTCGGTGGAGCGGCTGCTGCTGATCGGGCAGGCGGAAACCCGTACCAACTGGGCGACCTGGTCGGAGGATGAAGAGTTCGGCGCTCCCACTCCCAAGCCGGTAACGACGAGGCCCGAGATCCTGGAGGCCATATGGGAGGAAGCCAGATTAAACCATAGCAGATATTCTATAGCGACCCCAGTGACCCCGCTGTCAGGCAGCTGCAACTCCGCGACCTGGGCGCGCGTGGCGATCGGACATATCCCCCCCGTCACCCAGGCGGTACCCGCGAGCGCTGAGTGGCGGGAGGCGGCCCTACAACAACTGCACAAACTACCCATATACGCAGAGGCAAGCGAGCGCCTCGACAAGGAGATATCTGAGCGGGCTTTAGATGGCAACTCCAAGAAATCGCTTAGAGTCGAAACAGACGTTGCCACCATGCGCCATCCGGTTACGGGCGCAATGTTGCTCTCGGCCTCGCTGAGGATGGACTTCCCTTGTTGTGAGTCTGATCCCTTCGAGATCTGGGGGTTTTGGCAGGTCAGCGGTCCACCTGATAGGGCGGAGTTTGTATGGATTAATGATCCGGAGGAATCAGCTTACGTGCATCCAGTCGCCGCAGTGGATGTGAACGACGATGGCTGGCTCGAGATCTTCACCCGTGACGGGCTGCTCTCAGCTTCCCCCGAGCATCCCAAGGTCTTTAATCAATCGAACTATTTTACCGTGGTTAAGGACCTCTTTCCATGTGGTGACGGCGACGTGAATACCTATAATAAGAAGGATTTGATGGAAGAGGTAGCGGAGGCGGTGCTTAGCCACCGGCCTGGAACACCAAGAAATTAGCGGGTAGTACACACGTCGCGACTAGCCTTGCCAGTCTCTGACCATCTTTTCGACTGCGGAGCGCCAGCCGGCACCCCGACCTGCCGCGACCTTCGCTCAGACCGGACCCAGAACGCCTGTCAGCCCAGTCCGCCTGTGCGGTCCCCTGGGGAGAGCGATCCCGAAAGCCCGGGGGCGCGTCGGGAACCGAAGCCTCCCGACCTTTGAGATCCCGGTGCCCACAAGTCGATGGGCACCATAGACGGCCTCGATGCGCACCGCGGCCCGAACAGAGAACATCACCGATGGCAACGCCGAGAAAGGAAGGCCATTGTCACGACTGCTCAGACGGTCCGCTCACTCGGCCGCGAGGTACGCCGCCAGCGCCTGCAGCAGCATCCCAACGGAGGGGTAGCGGTCCGCGGGGTTCCTCGCGAGGGCCTTTTTCACGATCTGCGCCAAGGTCGCCGGGACGTCCAAGGGCAGCTCTGGGACGATGGCTGCGAGGATTCGCATCATCGTCTCGCATGCGCTCGGCCGCCGAAACGGGCTCTCGCCCGTAAGGAGCTCGAGCACAAGGGCGCCCACCCACCACACCGGCTCGGTCGGCGCGACCGGACCGGCGCTCGCAAGCGCGTGGTCGGTTAGCTGCTCCGGCGTAAGGTAGGGCAGCCGCTCGTCTAGCGTCGGATCGAGCTCGCCCATCGAGCCCTGATGCACCACATCGCTTGGGAACGGCATGACCTTGACCCGCAGCGGCGGGCCACGCATGATTCGCACCTGCATCGGGGTCACCCGCCTGACCAGCCGGCCGCCCAGAGGCCAGCCGGCCGCTTCGATAGCGGCGAGCGCGACAGCAATTCCATGGGCCATGCGCGCAGCGGTCCGGTACGGAACCCGTCGCTCCCGCGCGAGGAAGTCGTGCAGCGTCTCCCCCTCAAGCGGGGCGAGCGCCACGGCCACGCCATCGCCGAAGCGACCTGCGGCCCGGATCTGGACGAGGTTCGGGCCGGTCAGGGCGACCGCAGACGTGCACTCTTGCAACAGCTCTGCCAGCTGATCGTCGTTGACGATCAGCTGGCAGGAGCGCCGGTCGAACACGAGGATCGAGGCCGCAGCACCCGTGAGTTCGTGTTGCCCATCATGAAGGACGAAGGAGCCGTAGCGTCCTACCGGCCGGTGGACTGCGAAGCCCGCGAGGGCCGACCAGCGTCGCCCCCCCGCTCCCGCCGGCAGCGTCCCTTTGGGGGCTGAGGGTTCGCCGCTCGCCGGGGGCGGCCTCCGATGCGCCGGAGGGTGCCACATCGGGTACGCAGCCAGGGGTCCATGGGGTCCCCGCGGCAGGACATGGTAGTGGCTCAGACGCACCACGTCGCCGCGCGTCGCATCCATGATCAGCAGCCGCCCCCCATCGCTAGCGGCCCGGACGAGCTCCTCGCTGCTAGCAGATCGGGCCAGCGGTTTCGCCAATGGCACCTCGGATTCCTCTTGGGTCGCCGCATGCTGGATGCAAACCGCGGCACCGCGTACCGCGAGCCGAAGCTGTATGGAGTCCCGCCCCAGGGCGGGTCCCTCGGCCGCGCTTCCCCCTTGAATCGCGACGAACAAAGAGAAGCCGGACTGGGGAGGAACCGCTCCGGTCCAGGCCTCATACGTGTTGTGTCCGAAATCCAGCCGATACGCGCCAGCCGGCTGCTCCGGAAGGGAATCCGCCGTGTAGAACCGCGCGCTCTGGTCCCCCTGGCCGGGGCCGAGTAGGAACACGACATCCGCGTCGAGGTGGCGCACCTCTTGGACCCCGGCCCAGCGCAGGGGCCCAGGGCCCCGCAGCGCGAGCCACGGCGCGCGCGCAGCCGGATCGAACACCACGAGCTCTATCAGGCACCCGCCGCTGTTAGGTTGGTACCGCCGAAGCTGGAAGAGCACCCGGCCGCGCGCGAGCGCTGCGGTCGGCACGAGCACGGGAGTATCGAGGCAACTTGTGTGCTCCGATAAAGTGGTAAGCCAGTCCCAAGACCTCTGGGTTGCGGGGTGGTGAAGCAGGCAGCCATCCAGGACCCAGGAGCTGCTGCCTGCCGTGAAAAGCCCAGTTCGCCGCAGCCGAAAATCCGTCGTGCTGAGCGGCCACGCTTTCAGGAGCTCCGCAAGCGGAGGCGGCTCGCCAGGCCCGGGCGACATCGCACCGAGGACCGCGGCGTCTTGCCGCTCCATCGGGATCTCAAATTGCCGCACCAAATGGAGCACGAGCTTCATCTTAGCATGGTAGCAGAAGACGCTGTCTCGTTGATGATTTACTGCTTGGCAGACGATGATCAGGCACAAGTTCCCCAACCTTAGGACCGGATCCGGGGAGGCATGGGTCTTGGGGCTCTCACGACCGAAGCGGCGGCTGTCCCGTTGCGCGCGGCATTGAAGACGTAGGAGCTTCGGTAGTGTAACCGAGTGCGAAAAAGGGTCGGATCTAGTCTTGCCAGGCCTGACGGGTTTGACTACCCTCCGCGCCACCAATGACGCAACCCGGCCACGCAGTATAAAAGGAGAACCTATCATGTCGTGTTCAACTGCTTCGCGCCATGTTCCCGATTCCGTTGCTTCGCGAAGTCCCTTGGGGCTCGCTGGGTTTTTAGGAGTCGCCTTGGCGCTGGGGGCCGCGGTATCCAGCGCTTCCGCGACCGGTCCGTCCCGCCCCGCGCGATGTCACGCAGCGCCAGCAGCCGCTCGCGCGTGCGCGGATGTTGGGGCATGAAGACATAGTTCCGTAAGGGACTCTTCCGACAGAGACCAGCGGGCCATATCGACTCGAAGCATGAGATGCAGATAAGCTGGCGCACCGCCGCCGTCCAGTTTTGCTGCCGATCCCGCTTGCCGCTTCCTGGGGCTCTCAGAGAAAGCTGTGGGTTTCGGGTGGGGCGGGGTTTAGTTAGCCCCCAAGTCGACCCGTCCCCTGATTAAGCCAGGTAACCAGACCGGGATGGCGCGCTCCGGACCAGTTCAAGGTTGTCGACCAAGGCGACATCGGGAACTTTAGCGCGAGGCCCAGCCACCGCCAAGCGCCGCCCCCTGGAGAGCACCGATACCTTCTCAATTGCGGTGTTCTTCTGCGGTCGCCGACGTTGCCGCCAAAGTCAGCTACGTGTGCCTCATCCCAATGGATCCGTGGATGCTGGCGCCGCCGCCAAGAAGCACCCTATTGAGCCCATCGGGTTGTCGGGTTGGGTCGCCTCTGGGAGTGACGCCGGGCACCCACTCGTCGGCCGGACTCTTTTCCCGTCAAAGAGGTGCTGTCCGGTCAGAACGCGACGCAGTTGCAACCAAGGCGTGTCCTCGGGAGCGGCATGGCCGTGCGCAGGTCGTAAACGCCCAGGCCGCAGACGCACTGGTGCGTGCCGCACAGGCGGTCAAGCTGCTGGGGATCGCAGGTCCTGCTCACGGGAATCCGGCCAGAGGCAGCACGCGGCCCGTGAGATGAAAAACCCGCTTGACAGGACACAGGCATAGGCGTGACTATGTGAAAAAGTGACCACAAGGTCACGTATCGGGACAACTCATTGAGCAAAAGCACGAAACACCTACTGCGGGGGGGCATCGCTGGCGGACTCCTCATCTATTTGGTCCATCTGGGGGCATGGATGGCATTCCCCTGGACAAACGCGAGCATCCATGATCTGCGCGAGCCAGCAGCGATCGAGGCCATCGAGAAAAGCGCGAAGGTGACCTCGGGGACTTATTATCTCAATGCTAACGAACATCGCAATGGGGTTGGCCCCGGAGGAATCTATGGCTGGATGACGATCCATCCCTCATCGACGTATTCGGTTGGACGATCGTTGCTTGGGAGTTTCCTGCAGAATCTCGGGGTAGCGCTGTGCGCAGCCTGGCTGCTTCTTCAAATCTCTGGGAGCTACGGCAGGCGTGTTCTTGTCGCGGGGGTAGTTGGCTTGGTGGGCATTATGTCGGGTCCCGTCTACGACTGGATCTGGACTTGGTATTCAAGTGCCTATGCTGCGGCAATGGTCGCAAACCAACTTGTGGCCTACGGCGTGATGGCGCTCGTGCTCCCCAAACTTGTCCCCAGTGTGAAAAATGAGCGGGTCGAAGAAGTGAGGGCCGCTATCGGCCAGGCGGCGTGATCCATTTCGACGATAGGAGATTCACCGATGGCGACCTTGATGACCCCAGGCGATACGGCGAAGGCGATTATCCGCAATCTGCCCGAAAAAACCGGCAAGATGCTCGACGAGTGGGTCTCCCTCGTAAAACGCGCTGGCTTGAGCTCTGACCGCGACGCAGCGAAGTGGCTCAAGACCGAGCATGGCCTGGGTCACTTCCAGGCGCAGATAGTGGCAGAGGAAGCCTTCGGCAAGAGTATGGTGATGGCCTATCAAGACTCTGAATCGTTGGTCCGCGCGCTCTACTCGGGGAAGAAAGAGCGCCTGCGTCCACTGCATGAGAAGATCGTGGCCGCTGGCTGCAAGCTCGGCCAGGACGTCCAAGTATCAGCCTGTCGCACGTACGTGTCGCTGTATCGAAATCGCCAGTTCGTGGTACTGCGGGCGCGCGTTTCTGGGCTCGAAATTGGACTCGCTCTGACTCCCCCCCAACAGGACGCTCGACTCCAGACAGTGAAGCGCGGTGCCACCGATCGGGTGACCTGCCGCATCCTGATTTCAGACCCAAGCGAAATAGATCAACAAATCTTAGACTGGCTGAAAGATGCGTACGCGCAGGCCGGGTAAAGGCGTTATTCGTAATGACGTGGCCAATGATGCACTGGCCTGCGGTTGGGGCCGGAGTCCTCTTCGCGTTCCTGTTTTCCTTCGTGTGGTATGCGCTGCTATTCCAAAAGCCGTGGCTCAGGGCCCTGGGGATCCGCCTCGAAGACATCGAAGATCTCCACATGGGCAAGGCCAGGGCTTACCTCACCGCGCTGGGGAGTTACATCGTCATGGGGACAGCGCTGGCATTTCTCATCGGGTTGCTGAACCTCCGTACAACTGTTCAAGGATTGATGCTGGGTGGCGTTACATGGATTGGCTTCAACGCCACGGCATTTGCGCGTCTCGTCTTCTTTGAGGATCGGCCGCTGATGCTCTGCCTGATCGTTGGCGGTGCCGATCTTGCGACTCACTTGGGCATGAGCGCCATCCTCGCAGCGTGGCGCTGATGAGTCGGGGCGCCCCACGGCATGATGGAGATGATGAGCGTCGCCTCGATCTCGTACTCCGAGCGATTGCGGATCCGACTCGGCGGCGCATTCTTGAGTTGATCGGAAAGCAGCCGGGGACAACGGTCCAAGAGTTGGTAGCCCTGTTTCCAGTCTCGCGATTTGCCATCATGAAACACCTCAACGTTCTCGAAGCGGCCTGGCTGGTCCGGCGTGAGCGAGAGGGCGTCTCCAAGCGGCTGTACATCGATACCACGCCCCTGCAACAAGTCCCGTCGTGGGTCAATCGATTCATTCGGTAGACCGGAGATGGAAGCCAGGTGGGCACATCGGGAGTAGGCGGGCCTTGACACGCTATTTGACAGGACGTTAAGAAGTTTTTGCTCATGTCTACTCACAAGCGAGGTCAGGTGAGATAGACAATGAAGTTGCATACGTGCTCAGTTTTCGTCTCGGAGGGGGGATGCGGCGTTTTTTCCGCGCCATGGCCTTCATCTCCATTGGAGCCGCAGTCTTCGTCTTTACCATAACCCTGATCCATAGAGGTGCGACTAAACAGCTCCTCGACGGACTGACGGCGGGCGGGAGGTTCCTGTTCTTTGCTCTAGGCTTTCTCGGCTTCGCGCGGCTGATCGATGGACGCCTCGTGCTCACCGATCTCGCCGCGACCACCGGCAAGTATACTGACGGCATAGGCTGCCGGTCGTGGCTGCTGGGCGTCGAGCATGGCGGCGCTTATGGACCAAGCCAGGCGTACGTAGCCGATATCTTAGCATCAGCGGGCGACTTGCAGACAATGCCAGGTAGCCAGGTTCAAGGCCTTGCCTTTTTCTACCAGTCGCGATGGTGTATTATGGCGTGTCCTCGCCGATTGCGAGGCGCTTGTCCCTGGGGAGGGAAACATGACGGCTGCCCTTACGACGATGCTCGCCAAGCTTGAGGAACACCGCGCTGATCCGAGCAATCCCGAGATCATTCGCGACTTTCACGAGATTGCCGCCGGAGCCCGTGGCGTGATACAGGCGGTGATCGAGAGCGCACTGCCGGATCGTCCTTTGACAGACCTGCTCGGCGCTAAAGTCGCGGCTCCGGCTTCGGCGCAGCAGGGGGCAAGCAGCGCCCCCGCGGTCAGCGCGGACTCAAGCCTTGTACCGGAGCTCGAGCCGCCAGCCACCAACTGGGGCACCAACCAGCGGCTGGACTGCGCGCAGGCTGTACTACAGCCGCGCAACAGCGACCAGGTACGACAGATCCTGGAGCTCGCCGTAAAGCAGAAGCGGAAGGCCAAGCCCATCGGCACCTCGCACTCTTCTTCGGCGATCTTCTGTACGAGCGGCGTCTTGGTCGACTCGGGTGCACTGAGCCAGCCGAGCATTGCCGCGGCGACCAGCACGCTCCGCCAGTGCCGTGAGCTGGAGCCGGGTCTCTACCGCCTGGAGGCTGCCCAGCGCGCCCTGCACATCGAAATCGGATCCGGGGCTCAGGTCAAGGATGTAAGCGCCTACCTTGCGGCCTCGCAGCGCGCCCTGGCCATGACCGGCGCCTATACGGGACAGACCCTGGTCGGCGCGTACTGTACCTCGACCCATGGCGCTGGCCGCCAGCATCCGCCCCTGCATGCCGGGGTGCGCTCGATCCAGCTTCTGACCGTCGATGAAAAGGGGCAGGTGATAGAGCTTCGAATCGAGCCGACCCACGGAATCACCGATGCCGTGGCGTACGCGCGCCGCCATCCGCAGGTGCGGCTCATCCAGGACGACGCCTGGTTTTCCGCGGTGGTGGTTGCCTTGGGCTGCATGGGCTTTATCACGTCGGTGATCATCCAGGTGGTCAAGGCTTTCTCGTTGCTGCGGCAGGACTGGAAGGGTAATTGGGAGCAGTGCCGGGCCATGCTGCGCGACGTGGGCGAGGATGGCACGCCGCGCTGCCTGGCTGGCACCTATTCCGCGAGCATCTCGCTGACTCCCTATGCGGTCCCGCTGTGTCTTCAGGGCCGGCAGAGCGTGGTGATGGGCCGGTCCTGGGTGCAGGACACCGCGCCGGCGGCGTACACCGCTCCTTCTCAGACCGGCCTGTCGCCGCTTCTGATCATGGCCGGACGGCTCACCGGCAATACGCTGCCGGCGCTGTCGCCATTCCTCATCGATCAGGCGCTGGGCGGCGATTCGACAAAGCCCACCTGGGGTCCGAGCTGTCAGATGCTGGGCAACCCCGACAACCTGCCGCCGGGGTACTCGGCGGAGTATGCGTTTCCTCTCGACCGCTATCTGGACGCCGTGGACGCGATCCTCGCGCGCATGGGCAAGTTGGCAGAGCACGACGTAAAGTACATGATAGGACCCATCACCCTGCGGTGGGTCGGCAAGGACACGGCCTTCCTGTCGATGAGCGAAGGCGCGGATCGCGTCTATGTCGAGTGTCTGAGCCTGGCCGGAACCGGGCAGGGGCAGCAGGTGCTGGCCGCGATTGAAGAGATCGCGCTGGCGCACGACGGCAGGCCTCACTGGGGGCAGTGGTTCAGCTTGGAGGCGATGCCGCGCATCCTCAAGCTGTACCCTCGCTACCAGCAGTGGAAAGAGATCTACCAGCAGCTCAACGTGTCCAGGCTGTTCGGTAACGAGTTTACCGACAAGCTACCCTAGTGGGAGCCACAAAGAGATACCAATGAGGGCAGCCGTGATGCCGATGCGGCTCATCCCGGGTGCCTGACCTTCGAGTACGCGCAAGATGGCACTCTTGAGGCTGTTCCTTTGATCCTCGCTGATGCGGGTGCGTTGCCGGAGCTCAGTTCTTGGCGTCGTTGGGAATATTAGCGTGGTCGGACGACACTGAGGGCAAGGCCTTCTTCGCGCAGTTCGATACCTCTGGAAATGGTCTGATCGACCTGGAGGAATTCAAGGCCCGGTTGGCCCAGATTGCCCGTCCAGGCGCTCAGGAGCGCGGATACGATGCGGTCGCCCCCGTGCACGCTGATTACGATCAGGACGGCGTGGTCAAGCTGCTGGTCTCTCGCTATGGACTTGGCGAGGGATGGCACAGGGAACCGGAGACTTCTGTCGTCACGGTCAAGAGCGGCGTCATCGTTCCCTATCCTCCCCTTGATTCGATCAATCTCGACAAGGCCGAGGACGTCGACCACGATGGGCTACCCGACCTGTGGACGTATGAGCCGTTTGAGGAGAGGACCGAATCGGAAAGTCTGGATTATCTTCGTGGGCCGCCTTTGCTCCTGCATGCCCGGCACGATGGCACCTTCGCGAAGGACGATGCGGTGGTCAGGGCCGCGGTGCAAAAGGAATGTCCGAAGATGGCGCTACAGGACATCGTGACCTTGCCTCGAAAAAGTGGACAGGTTGGTTACGTCCTTGAGTCCGCTCCGTAGGCCGTTTCTTCAAAATCGACAGGGCTGAGGAAGCCCAGGGTCGAGTGGCGTCGCTTGGGATTGTAGTAAGTCTCCATGTATTCGAAGATCCCCGTCTGAGCGGCCGCGCGAGGCTCCAGCTCCCGGCGGAAGACCATCTCCTGCTTGAGCGTGCCGAAGAAACTCTCAGCCACGGCATTATCCCAGCCATCGCCTTTGCGGCTCATGCTGCGCTCGACCCCGTGAGCTTGTAGCACAGCTATGTAGTCCGTGCTGCAATATGGGCTTCCTCTGTCGCTGTGGTGAATCAGACCGCGCGCCGGCCGCCGTGTGAGCAGAGCCATGTTCAGCGCTGACAGCACCAGGCTCTGGTCGATGTTGGCGCTCATCGCCCAGCCCACCACGCGGCGAGAGAACAAGTCCAGCATCACCCCCAGGTACAACCAACCTTGCAGCGTCCAGACGCACGTGATGTCCGTCACCCAGACGCGATTGGGCGCGCTGGCCGTGAAATCGCGTTGGAGCAGATTGGGTGCGATGGGCAGCTTGTGCCGAGAATCGGTGGTGCGCTTGAAACGGCGCTTGCGCAGCGCGTAGAAGCCCCGGCTACGCATCAGGCGAGCCACACGACGCTTGCTCACCGGCACACCCTGGGCGGTAAGCTGAGCGCGAATCCGAGGGCTTCCGTAGGTGCCTCGGCTCCCCCGGAAGGCGCGGTCGATGTGCCCTCCAAAACCTCGTCGGTGCGGGCTCGTGCCGAGGGAGGACGACGCTGCCAAGCATAGTACCCGCTGCGGCCGACCTCCATCACACGGCACAGCACCAGCACGGGGTAAAACGCCTTCTCCGCGTCGATGAAGACCAACCTCATCGACTTTCCTTGGCGAAGAAGGCCGCTGCCTTTTTTAATATCTCACGTTCCATTTTGAGCACGGCGTTGTCTTTGCGCAGCTGTACTAACTCTAGTTTCTCCGCCGAAGACAATGTCTCTGGCTCTTTCTGTGGCAGCTGAGCTCGCCGCAACCAGTCGCGCAGAGTCGTGACGTGGACATCCAGATCTCGGGCGACCGCAGCGATGTTTCCGTTGCTGCCCTGGGCCAGACGGAGCGCTTCCGCCTTAAAATTTTCAGTAAATATCCTGCGAGTACGTTTTGCCATGAACTACCCTTCTACCGCAGCGCGAGGCTGCTCGGGGTGTCCACTTTATCGGGGCAGGGTCATCGGCAAGCATCCTTCCGATTCCAGCCTTCGCAAGTTCCGTGGTCTTCATTGCTCCGCTATACGCACGCTTAAGCTTCCGAATCTCCTACTCTGGCTCGTGCAGCAGCGCGCAACTCATCGTACTTGGCATCGAGAGGCCCGACGAGCGTTGATTCCAGCATCGCCTCGATGCCCCACAGGACACGCTGTTCCGCTTGGTCTTCGAATGCCTTCGGCTCGGTCTGGTTGAAGGGACGCAGCCAGCCAAAGAACACGCATGTCTCGTGACTGGATAATTCCAAAAACATTTTTCCACCTCTTTCGTTCGGAGTGTGGACCACACGGCTCGGTAACCCTGCGCGGCGTCAATAGTTAACGTAGTGTGGCAATTATCACACAGAAACTCGCATTGAAGCTGCCTTCCGTTTATAGCAAGCTGTGTCGCCATCTCATGGCTTGTCTTCGTGATAGACGACACTCCAATGCGAAGCTCTGTCTGTACAGAACGCTCGTATAGATTCAGCGAAAACTGCATGGTCATTCCTGAAGCGCCGGCGATTTCGTAGCACCAGTACCCATCTTCAACGGATCGGCCGATCGGCTCGCTCCCAAAAAATTCCACCAGTTCGTGTTCGTCCGGCACCCGGAACTCATATGTGTGCATCCTTGTTAACCTCCGAAAGGAATCGCCGTGATCAATCGCAGACCGTCACCTATTAACACCTGCCACGTGGATTCGAATTTTACGAACCCATGTAGCCCGGCAAGCAGGGATTCCTTTATCACAAAGTTTCCATACTGGTTGGAAAATGTTCGCACCACGTTTGATGCGTCGGATGCGACCCTCTGAAGATGAGACCTCAACAGCGCGCGTCCCGCGGTGGAGTCATGCACCTCTATGCGAGCTAGCTGTCCCGCGTTTTCAAGTGCGCGCTCAACATTGTGTGCTCTACCGCTCGCCTGGCCAAGAAGATATCCCAGCTTTCCTTCTTCGATGATCGCCGCTCCCGCTCGTGCGGCATTAGCTTCAGCAGCGGCACCTACTGCCATGACTGTTTTCTTCTCGGCCTTGATAGCGGCACTAGCTGCGGCATTAGCGGCTTTCTTTCCAACCTTGGCGGCATCCTCAAGCTCGGCGGCGGCGTGTAGCGCGCCGCGGCCAAAGCCACCAGTTACTACAGTCATCCCCACGGTCACCGGATGCGGGATCATTGCATCGCCAGCTTCCTCGGCGAGGTCCTCACCCTGCTCAATAAGAGGCTTGCCCGCCCACTCCCGGGCGTCGTCGATCTTGCTCTTGATCCAGCTCTTAGCGGCATCGAGGCTCGCGTGCTGGACGATGTCTTTGGCCTTGGCTTCGAGCGCACCAGCCACTGTGCCGGCAGTGATTCGTCCGTCGGCCACGCCATCTGCGGTGTTCACGACCTGATCTGAGATCTTGTCGATGGCCTGCGCCTTCTTGGAAAGTCCATGATCCAGCGCCCGCGCGATCCGCCCGACCGGGGTGGTCTGGTTCTGCATCTTCTGGGGCAGCTCGGCCAGGCTCAGGGAGCAGCGATCCCGCTGCTCTTCGATGCGAGGCGCGTCGCAGACCCACAGATGGCCATGCTCCCGGTAATACTGCGTACCGATGGGGTAGACCGACCCTGCCGGGTTCGTGCAGCCTTTTTTGTCTTTTGTAAGGGAACCGATGAGGGCCAGTTCCACGGTGCGATGCGTCTGTCCCTTTTCGATGGAGGGCGCCGAAGGGTCATAGACGTTCTCGCGCAGCACGCAGTCGTCGCCGACCCACGGGCGGTGCAGCACGCGATAGCTGTGCTCGTGGGGTCGCCGGTACATCAGGCAGTCGGTGAGCTTCTTGTCGTGGCAGATCACGCTCTTTTTGCGGTCGCGCCACCACCTCTCGCCGATGGCGAGCTTCTCCCCCTCGACCATGCAGTGCTTGCCATCCGCGGTGCGAGTGCCCAGCGGCTGCTGAACCATCAAGTCGCCATTATCGTCCCACAGCATGCAGCGGTTATCGAGAACCGGATCGATGGGCAGACTCTTGATGTACGCGTGGATCACGCGTACGGATTCTACGGTGACGTCCGCAGCCATCTGGACCACGGGCGTTGCGGCGCGGTGGTCGTACGTCTTGCCGACGCTGAAGGTCAGGAACTGCACCGACACGGCCCAAGGCGCAAGGCCGCCAAAGCCGCGCTGCACCGAGACGCCCAGATCGACGCGCGCGTGCGGGTGAAAGCTGAGTCCCAGACCCATCAGGCTTTGCGGATGAATCGGCGCTTGGTCCGCGGGACCCGGCGGCAGCGCATCCTTCTGCACATACGCCGGGACGCCCCGGCCCAGCGCTTCGACGTAGACCTTGAGCGCTCGGTTGACGGCTAGCCGTCGCCACTGATCGGGACAGCCAAGGAAGTCCACCCGCGGTGAAAGCGCGCCCGGGCCAGCCCTTCCGCTTTGGGCTTGGTAAATGCTTGACGGCACCCGCGGTTTTAGTATTTGCTCCGGGGCTTGCGCGGAAGGTGCCGCGCCTCACCATCGATCGCTGGTGATGGTACCCTCCGCGTCGCGAGGCGCCGATTGCGCTCAGGAGCTCCCATGCCGTCCAAACTCGGTTCCAGCATTCTTTTATCCATAGGTGCCCTGACCACGCTACAGATGCTAGCGGCCTCGTTGCACTCGACGCCTGTCCTTCCGTGGCGGCCTGATGCTGTGGTGTCGTTTGCCGAACTTGGCTTAGGTTTCCTCGGACTCTTCTTAGTCACTCGCCGGAAGGTGTGGCTCGCCTGCGTCGGGGCGATGCTTGCTGGCATCGGTGAGCAAGTCGTGCGCTACTGCGAACTGCGAGCAGCGGCACGAGACGGCTCCATATCTCAGGCTTTTTCGTTTGCGGTCCTGGGAGGCCACGGGTTGGCGTTGGGGGCTGTCGTGGGCCTCACCGGGTGCGCCGTCCTATTCGGCCGTAAGAGCGTGGCGCCGAGAGTCGGCCTCGCTGCCGGAGCCCTACTCTCGCTGGGTGGGGCCTGCCAACTGCTGTGGAGTTTGTTGCTTCTTTCACTTGGGGGCAGCGTCGCTGAGCAGCTGTCGCTGGTAAGGTTGGGCTCCGCTGGTGAGGTGCTTGGTCGAGTGCTCATAACGGTGGTTTTTGCCCTGGCCATTTTCCGCGGAGGCGTGGCTTCGACGGACTCGACGCCGCTCGTTGTGAGGGAGACCGAATCCGGAGCTCATCATTAATCACATCTCCTTTTTCAGATGGTAGAGATCTGCGAAAATAGGCGGCACGGTGTGGCTGCCTTGCCCGACTCTGGCTACTGTCGGGGCGTGATACTACCTGCGCTGCCGGCATTTTCGGCGATGGCGACCCTTATCGGAGGTATGAGGTCTTTTCGATACCCCTAGTGTCCCCGGCCCCTCGTCTCTTGACACCGGCCCCCCTTTCGATCGATATGCTGCGCATGCGGGATAAGTTTGACCCAGACCAGCAAGAGGCTGACTTTAAAACGGTCGTGCGAGTAACAGGGGGCCGCGGTCCCAGTTCCGGGTCGATGGAAAAGCTCAACCTGGTACTCATCACCCTGCCGCTGGCGCTGGTCGGCGCGGGCTTGCTAGCTGGGCTTTTCTATGCGGGCTACGCCTTCTTTGTGGCCAGAGCGGTGCAGGCTCAGCGCGTGGCGAACGCGACGCAGCTTGTATGGCTTTACCAGCAGGCGCGTTCGCTCGTGCAGGGTCTGGACAATGCGCCGCTCGTCGTCACTCCCCTGCACGAAGCGTGCGCCTCGATTGCTGCGCGGCTAACGCGGGGAACGCTGATCTACTTCCGCGACGGGCACCTCGGGGAGCTACAGCGTGAAGGGTACTTCGTCTCAGCGACTTCTGGTGAGCCCTGGCTTGTTACCCCGCAAGAGCAGGTAGGTTCCTTCGCGGAGCTGTGGAAGAACGTGATCAACTGGGGGCCTGGGCACCGCGATGAGCTCGCACGCATGAACGCCCACTTCCAATCGGTGCCGGCGCTTGCAGACAGCAGGTATCTGGCGGTCAGCAAGCCGGTTGCCGGCTCCTGGCCAATCTCGGAATACCGTCGCGACGGGACCGCCGGGCCGACGCGCGGCGACGTGCTGACTGTGCACGTACGGCTTTATGAGCTGCGCAGCGGCTTGGGACTGGACGGCTCTGCGCGCGAGCGCCAGCCGCTGTGCGAAGGAACTGTGAGCGCGGCGATGCCAGATCGATTTCACTCCGTTGGACGGGGCAGGACGTATCAGGCGGCGCAGCAGAACGCGCAGAAGTACGCAAATGTGAGCCGCGCCGCGAATCGGGCGCAGCAAAGCGCACTGGACAAGGCAGTGCTGAACAACTTCGGCCTCTGAACGTATTGTCTGGTGCCTGGCGGCGGAAGAACTCAATCGGGCCACCAGTGGAGTTTGATAGATCTGCCACAGGGGCGATGTCTAGCTTGAGTTTGATGTCTACTTCTCGTCCCAAAATTCTGGTCCATTTGTTGCGAAGCATCTTTCTGACAAGCTCGGGTGAGTTCAATTCGATATCAACATCTCCGGTCATGGGTCCCTTGCGGTCATAATGGTGTCCGAGATCCTTCTTCGGGTTTCCCGAATAGAACCCTGCCGAGGCTCCGATGTTCTTGGCTTCGGCGGTGGTCGGTTTTCCATCCACCTTGATTCCAGCAATAAGCTCTGCGAACTCCTTCTTGAACTGTCCATACTGTTCGTAGTTCACAAACGCCAGCGGCAGACGTTCGCCGCCGTGCGCAGGGTCACCGTGTCTCATATGGTCGAAACTTGCCTTAGAAAGGCCGGCGGTTTCAAGATCTTTGGCTACGCGATCTGGATCCAACAGCAACTTCTCGTTGTCCCGCTTTCTCTGCACGAATGCCTCGTCGTTCTTACGGTAACGGCGATGGGACCTTTCAGCACCCAGCGAATATTCCTACTCATGGCGGCGCGCACTCTGTCGCCATCGGCGACTTCAATCTGGACGGCCAGCTGGACCTCGCCACTGTGGCCCCCTGGGACCATGAGCTGGCTATCCTGTTGAATAATACCCGCCAGTAAGGCCATTATTGTTGGCTTTCCAGCACAGTGGGATCCGAAGCTTGGAATTCACGTGACTTGAAGTCGCGGC
>JADMIO011089365.1_pt1 | contig 24425 bp, 6 predicted proteins | sample 8958161 | NCBI WGS metagenome assembly JADMIO01 (sample SAMN16585339, study PRJNA669376) | soil metagenome | isolation source: Crop rotation soil | place: USA: Cullars Rotation, Alabama | collected 2011
CGCGACAACTTGTCCACGTGGAATTCTAAGCTTAGGATCCCAATGTGCTGGAAAGACGTTTATTGCGGTGATGACCCTGGCGCTCGGCATCGGCGCAAACAGCGCCATCTTCAGCGTCGTGGATGGCGTCCTGCTGCGCTCTCTGCCGTTGCCAGACTCGCAGTCGCTCTATGCAATTCACATGGGCCTCGCCACTTTCAACCGCTACGATGGTCCGCTCTCGTACCCGGAATACCAGGACGTGGTCCAACAAACGCGCAGCTTTCAAAGCATCGGCGCCTGGGTTGACGCCGACGCGAATTTGAGCGAAGGCGGTAGTGCCGAGCGTACGATGTTGCGGATCGTACTTCCCTCACTCCTGCCAACGCTCGGAGTGGAGCCGGTGCGCGGCCGCAATTTTCTGCCTGAGGAAACCATCAAAGGTCGCGACAAGGTGGCGCTGATCACTTATGGTCTCTGGCAGCGGAGATTCAGTGGCAGTGAGGACGTGCTCGGCAAGTCGGTATATCTCGACAATGTCGACTATCAGATAGTCGGCATCCTGCCGCACGACTTCCAGTTTGAGAAACCCGTCGATCTTTGGATTCCGCTCACTACAACCGATCCGGAAATCCAGGTGCGCAATTCCCATTTCCTACAAGTGATCGGGCGGCTGCGTCCGGGCGTATCGGAGAAAAGCGCCGCTGCCGATCTGAGCGCGGTTGCGAAGTATGAGAGCGACAATTTTCCTGACATGTTCCCGCCCAGCGCCGGATTCGATTTTCGCGCGCGGCCATATCTCGACGACATCGTTGGCGACATCAAGTTGCCACTCTACGTTCTTTTAGCCGCCGTCGGCTTCGTGTTGTTGATCGCCTGCACCAACGTCGCGAACCTGCTACTAGCCAAAGCCGCGCCACGCCAGCGCGAGATTGCTCTCCGCACCGCACTCGGCGCGCGTAGATGGCATCTCATGCGCCAGCTTTTGACCGAAAGCATTTTGCTCGCGATTATCGCGGGCGCGATTGGCGTGCTGCTGGCCACCTGGGGCACCTCTGCCCTCGTCGCGCTCAGTCCGGAATCGCTGCCACGCGCTCGCGAAATCGGTTTCGACTGGCGCGTGCTGGCGTTCACAGGGGTCATTGCATTGACTACAGGCATTGTCTTCGGGCTCCTACCGGCGATTTGGGGACCGCGAGTCGATCTCACCGATGCGCTCAAAGAAGGAAGCCGCGGCTCAACCGCAGGTGGCGGACGCTTGCGCAAAATGCTGGTGGTGGCCGAAGTCGCGCTCTCCCTGATGCTGCTGGTCGGCGCTGGTCTCATGGTGCGCAGCTTCTCTCAACTGCGCAGTGTAAACCCGGGTTTTCAAACAGATCATGCGCTGACTTTGCGCGTCTCGTTGCCCGTTCCGAACAGTCAAATATCCGCCGCCGATGAAGATCGCTTCATGAGCTTTTACGATCGCACCCTCGCGCGACTGAGCGAGCTGCCCGGTGTTACTGCTGCCGGCGCGAGCAACATGATTCCGCTCGACGGGAATGGCACCGATCGATTGATCGAAATCGAAGGCTATGTGCCGAAAGATCAGAGCGACATGCCGGACGCGCAGAATCGCCAGGCCACGCCGGGGTTCTTCGCTGCCATGGGCATTCCGCTCGTGCGCGGCCGTCTTATCGAACGCTCCGACGATAACAAAGCGGCGCGCGTGCTCGTTGTGAATGAGACTTTCGCCAAACGCTTCTTCCCGAACGGCGACGCGATCGGAAAACGCATTCGCCTGGGCAAGCTCACTTCTGATTTTCCATGGGCCACTGTGGTGGGAATCGTCGGCGACGTGCGTGGCTTCGCGCTCGACGAGGCGCCGGAGCCGACTATGTACTGGCCGGTAGCCCAGATTCGAGCGACGCCGTCACTAGCGATCGTTGTGCGCACGCAGAGTGATCCGGCCGCACTCGCCCCAGCAGTGCGCGACGCTATCGGCGAGATTGACCGGACACAGCCGATTTACGATATGCAACCACTCGAACAACTGGTTGCGAAATCACTGGGTCAACGTCGATTCACGCTCATGCTCATGGTGTTGTTCGGCGTGATCGCGCTCGTGCTCTCTGCTATCGGCATTTACGGCGTAATGGCCTTCGCGGTCACGCAACGCACGCAGGAGATCGGCATCCGGATGGCGCTCGGTGCGAGTGCGCTGGATGTACTAAAGATGGTAGTTGGATCGGGAATGTTCCTGGCTGCAATCGGCGTGGCCGCGGGACTGGTCGGCGCCTTCGCGCTGACACGATTGATGGCCAGTCTTTTATTCGGCGTGTCGCCGACAGATCTCGTGACGTTTGGCCTCGTTACGGGAGGTCTACTGATGGTCGCGCTGCTAGCCTGCTACATCCCGGCGCGCCGCGCAACGAAGGTCGATCCACTGGTAGCGTTGAGATACGAGTAAGATGGCTGATCTTTCTCTGTGCAACCTCTGTGTTCTCTGTGTCTCTGTGGTTAACTAGCTCAGCGCAATAACTAACCACAGAGACACAGAGAACACAGAGGTTGCACAGAGAAGAGCCCCTTCATCAATAACCGATCGCCAAGCCGTCTTTGCGTGGGTCGGATGCGCCCATCAGCGTGCCGCTCACCGGGTCGATCATGATTGCCTGACCGCCACCCATCGATGACCTCAGTATTCCGGGAGGCGAAGCGCGCCGGTGGCCCATGGCCATTAACCGGCTAATCACTGTTGGCCCAATTTCGTCCTCGAGCAGGACGTCCTTCCCGTTCATATAACGGTAGCGCGGCGCATCAATCGCCTGCTGCAAACCCATGCCAAGATCGATGATGTTCACCAACACCTGAACATGTCCCTGAGGCTGAATGCCGCCGCCCATAACGCCAAACGACATGAACAGCTTGCCGTCTTTGAAGACCATCGCCGGAATGATCGTGTGAAAAGGACGCTTGCCGGGCTCGAGATGATTAGCGTGGGCAGGATCGAGTGAAAACGCGCTGCCACGATTCTGAAGCACGATCCCCGTATCGCCCGCGACAATTCCCGATCCAAAAGAGTCGAAGAGACTGTTGATGAAAGAGACCGCGTTGCCGTCTTTGTCGACGACGGTGAAGTAAGTAGTGTCGCTGCCAACGTTGATCTCGCCAGGCGGAGGTGAATCGAGCGCTTTGTTCGGATTGATGAGGGCGCGTCGCCTGGCTGCGTAGTCTTTCGAAAGCAACTCGGCGACAGGCACTTTGGAGAAAGCCGGATCGGCGATGTAACGATTGCGATCGGCGAAGGCAAGTTTCGTTGCTTCAATGAGCGTGTGATAGTAGCGAGCAGGTTGTTTACTCAACGCTGCGAGATCGAAACCTTCGAGAATATTGAGCGTGAGTAAGGCAGTCAAACCTTGTGAGTTCGGTGGAATTTCATAGACCGTGTAACCGTGATAGTTGGTCGAGATTGGTTCTACCCATTCTGACTTCTGCGCTGCAAGGTCTGCTGTGGAAATGAAGCCACCGTTCTTCTCGCAGTATTCAGCGATTGCCCGCGCTATCTCGCCTTTGTAGAAAGCGTCGCGACCGCCATGCGCAAGCGTGCGAAGGGTGCGGGCGAGGTTAGGTTGCCGGAAAATCTCGCCTGCGCGTGGCGCTCTTCCGTCAACCAGGTAGTTAGCTGCAGCCGCCGGGTTCTTCTTCAGTTTTGTCACTTCGGCGTTCCAGTCTTCAGCAGCCTTCTCCATGACTGGAAACCCGTTCTCCGCAGTATCAATAGCCGGGGCCAGCACATCGGCAAGCTTCATGGTCCCATACTTTTCCAATAACGTTACCCAGCCATCAAATGCGCCCGGGACCGTGATGCTTTCCATGCCGAACTCGGGCATCTTCGTGATCTTCTTCTTCGCAAAGTAATCAAGACTCAGAGCGGCTGGGGCTCGCCCACTCGCATTCAGGCCTTTCAATTCCTTTGTCCTGGACCAATAAACGAGCATGAAAGCATCGCCGCCGACGCCGGTCATCATCGGTTCCGTTACGTTGAGCATGGCCGCCATTGCGATCGACGCATCGACCGCATTGCCACCGCGTTTGAGCACCTCGAGTCCTACTTGCGATGCGAGCGGCTGGCTACTGGCAACCATTGCATGCCCGCTCCGCACCACGGATCGGCCCGGCTTGACTCGAATGGTTTGGCCTTTGTCTTGACCGAGGGGATGGATGTTTGTCATTAACATCAGCGCCATCAGCGCAGTTGCGATGTAGATGCGAAACATAAGGCGGACCTTCCTTAATCAACATTCCGGACGGTTGCCGGAGTGTCGTGGTCGCTCTCAAGAGGCGCTACGCTTCTCACGCTCCAGGCGTGAGGAGTGTGGAAAGCGCCATGGACGGGCTTGCCTCTCGTGATGTTGATGCTGCCGGTGCGTTTGTAATCCACGTGCTCGTTGAAAGACGATCCGCGCAGTTTGATGCTTGATTCAATATTGAAAGCAGCCACTTCAAAAGGAAGCTGCGGGCAGTAGAACTCGACAATGCATCGACCTGGTTGCAAATCCAGTGTCGGGCCATCTACCTCAGTCGTAAAATGACTATGGATGTTGCCGAATATCGAATAGAAATAGACTTCGATCATCGCATCTTCGACTGGCTGATGGACCATAAGCTCTACTTCGACGCGCGCCGAGTCGCCGGTGGCGAACATCGTGGTCCTTCGCCCCTCTGAGTTATAGAAAATCACCGAGAGGATTTCGGCCGCCGGCGCATCGTGAACATCCATTAGACCTTTAGCGGTCGCGGCCGGCATGCTCGTAAGCATGTGCTCATATTCAGAGATCACGTAACGCGCCGTGCCGCTGCGAAAAATCTCCCCCTTGCGCAACAGGAAGACTCGATCGCACAGGTTTTCGATCGCGCCCAGGTTATGAGATACAAAAACGATCGTCGTCCCTGCTCGTCTCAATTGATTGATTCTCTCGAGACATCGCGATTGAAACTCTGCGTCGCCAACTGCCAGTACCTCGTCGAGCAGAAGGATGTCCGGATCCAAATGCGCCGCGATCGAAAAACCGAGTCGCAAATACATGCCCGATGAATAACGCTTGACTGCCGTGTCAATGAACGCAGACACACCGGCAAAATCAACAATGCTGTCCAACTTACTGCGAATCTCGGCACGCTTCATTCCGAGCAGCGAGCCATTGAGGTAAACATTTTCACGTCCCGTAAGATCGGGATGAAAACCTGAAGCCACTTCGATCAACGCAGCCAACCGGCCATTGACGCGAATGCGTCCTTTCGTTGGCGTCGTGATGTTGTAGAGAAGTTTAAGGATCGTGCTTTTTCCGGCGCCATTCTGTCCGATGAGACCGAGTGCTTCGCCGCGACTGACTTCGAAACTCACATCGCGCAGTGCCCAGAAATCGCTCCAGTTGCCTCGGCGCAGACGTCGGCTTAAGCGTCCGAGTGTATTCCGCTTGTCTTCAGTTTCGGATTCCTTGAAGATGCGGTATCTCTTGGAGACGGTGTCGAATTTCAGATCGATCATAGCGAGCTAAACAAAATCGGCCATCGTTGCTTCCACCCGTTTGAAGAAGAGGTAGGAGAAGAATAGCAGGATTGCCGAAACCACCGCTGAGAACATCAGGGAGCTCATGTTTGGCGGCTCGCCTTTGAGCACTACCTGACGGAAGCTCTCAATAACTGCGACCATCGGATTCAACGCATAGAACGACTGCCACCGCTCCGGAACCGCGCTCAGCGGGTAAATCACAGGCGTCGCAAACAGCCAAAGCTGGAGCAGCAACGGCACCGCCATGCCGATGTCGCGAAAGCGAACCTGTGTAGCTGAGAAGATCAAAGAAATAGCGAGGGCGAAACAAGTCAACACCAAAAGGATCGGTATTACGTAGAGAACATTCACGGTCAAGGCGATCCGATAGTAGATCATCAAAGCTGCCAAAAGCGTTGATGCAATTGCAAAGTCGAATAAGGCGGCGATGATGTAAGTGATCGGTAAAATCTCGCGCGGGAAATAGACCTTTGTTACAAACTGTGCGTCCTTTACCAGGCTGCTGGTTGCATTCGAAACCGAAGTTGAGAAGTAGTTCCATGGAAGCAGCGCCGTGAAGGCAAAAATCGCATACGGGATGCCTTCACTCGGCATTCGCGCGATGAGAGAGAAAATGAAAGTGAAGACAAGCATCATCGAAATCGGTTGGAGAAAGGCCCACAGGATTCCAAGCACTGATTGCTTGTAGCGGACCTTGATTCGATGAAGGCTGAGTGTCCAGACCAGATCTTTGTATTGCCGCAGCTTCGACAGATTAGCAAGCAGGTTGAAGCCGAAAATTGAAGGCGGGCGAATTTCGTAATTTGGTCGAGCACTTCCTCGACTCACCGGCAATTCGTTCATAGATGCTCTTCTCTGCGCAACCTCTGTGTTCTCTGTGGTTGTTTTCTTAGGCAATCGTCAACCACAAAGAACACAGAGGTTGCGCAGAGAAATCCGATTAGGGTAGCCGTTATTGCAGACACTTCTTTAATTCGGCCGCCAAACCCTGAACATGCGGTTCTTTCAACACATTGCCGTGATCGCCGGGAATGAAATGAACGTCTACGCCACCTCCGGCGAGTTTGCCCCATCCCAGGTGGAAATCGCGGATGCGGTTGCGCGGTTGGCGGCGCGCGCGGAAGACTGAAATACGCCCGCCGTATCTCGCCGGCACGTAGTCACGTCCCGGGAAGTAAACTTTGATTGGCTTCTGTTTGGTCTCGGCAGATTCTGCGGCTACAAAGTTAAGTTTGTTTTTGAGACTCAGCAGAGTCAGCCAGGCGAACCGCCTCGCATAATACTCGACCTGCCAAAAATAGTTGTAGGTGTTTTCCATCACCCACGTGTCGATGATGCCGAGGAACGCAATCTCCTCGCCTTCATGCTCCAGCCGTCGCGCCATCTCAAACGCAATGTGCGCGCCCCGGCATAGACCAACAAACTGATAAGGACCGGTGGGTTGCACTGATCGTAGTGCTTCCAAATATTCCGTGGCGATGGAGTCAACCGCGTGCTGACTATGCTCGCCTTCGAGGTCTTCAGGATATTGCGCTTGCAGACCGAATACCGGTTGATCGTTGCCGAGGTATCGAGCCAGAGATCGATAGCCAAGTGCGTTTACGTTCGGCATGGAAACGCAGACCAGTGGCGTTTTTGAACCATCCGTCTGAATCTTAATCAGGGTGGGCCAGGATATTGAGCTCACGCCCTGTCGCAAAAGACCGGCAAGATACTCAATCGTCGCGCCCTGAAAGAAACTGACAAGGGGCAGTCGCTGTCCGAGCTCTTTCTCGATCTCCGAAAAGAGTCTGACAGCAAGCAGCGAGTGGCCGCCAAGCTCGAAGAAGTTGTCGCGAACACCAACTGACTTCACCTCCAGGACTCTCTCCCAAATACGTGCAAGCCGTGTTTCCAAATCATCGCGCGGCGCAATGTGCGCTTCTTCCAACTTCGGCCGTGTTTCGGGTGGCAGAGGCAACGCACGCCGGTCGATCTTGCCGTTCGGTGTCAGCGGAAACTCGTCGAGAAACAGAAAATACGAAGGCACCATGTAATCGGGCAGGCTTTGTTTCAAAAGGCTTTTGAGCTCGCCAGCCATTTTCGACTCGGGAAGATCCGAGTTTGCAATGATGTACGCAGTCAGATGCTTGTTTCCATGTCCTGATCGTCGCATCACAACCACGGCGTCGCGCACTGCCGCATGTCGTTTCAGCGCGCCTTCGATCTCGGTGAGCTCGATCCGGTGGCCACGCAGTTTTATCTGGTGGTCTATGCGACCGATGAATTCGATGCTGCCATCTGCCTTGAAGCGAGCGTAGTCACCGGTGCGATACAACCGTTCGCCGGACACGTTGGAAAACGGATTAGGCACGAAGCGCTCTGCGGTCAGCGCGGCATCGTTCAAATAACCGATTGCCAGACCAGCGCCGCCAGTGTAAAGCTCTCCAACCACGCCTACCGGGACAGGCTCGAGCTCAGTGTCGAGTATGTACACTTGAGTGTTCGAGATCGGAAAACCGATCGGCACGCTGCCTGCGAACCGCTCTCCGTGCTGCACCGGATAACAACACGTAAAGGTCGTGTTTTCAGTTGGTCCATAGCCATTGATCAACTGGCAGTCCTTCAACTCACGAGCGACCTGTTCCACGTGCGATACGGAAAGCGCGTCGCCACCGGCGAGCAGTTGCCGCAATCCGCGCAGACTCTCCAGCTCGGTCTCGACCATCTGTTGAAACAGACCGGCTGTCAGCCACAGAGTAGTCACGCCGTAGTGCTTGATGGCTTCGCCCAACTGGCCCAGTGAAACCAATCCCGGCGGCATAAGCACGAGCTGCGCGCCATTCAAGAGACTGCCCCAGATCTCAAATGTCGACGCGTCAAAAGAGAGCGGCGCAAACTGCAGAAACACTTCGTCCGGTCCCAGCCGCGCGTAGTTTGTCTGCTTCACCAGTCGCAGAACGCTTTGATGTGTTACGGCGACTGCTTTTGGTTTTCCAGTTGAACCCGACGTGTACATCACGTACGCGAGATCTTCTGTCGTGGCGGCGGCATTGAAGCTATCAGCGCTTTCACGCGCGATCGTTTTCCAATCGCTGTCGATGAATATGTTCTTTGCGGCGTGAGCAGGCAGCTTCTCATGAAGATGCTCCTGCGTGAGCAGAACTTTTATTTTTCCGCCGTCAAGCATCAATGAGAGACGCTCTTGCGGGTAAGAGGGATCGAGTGGCAAATACGCGGCGCCGGTTTTCAGAATGCCCAGGAGCGACACGAGCATCTCGGGAGAGCGCTCAATGCAAAGACCTACCAGGTCGCCTAACCCAACTCCTGACTTTTGCAAATGACGCGCTAACTGGTTTGCGCGACGATCGAGCTCAGCATAGGTTAGCTTTCCGTGTTCGGATACTACCGCGACCGAGTTCGGAGCTCGCTCAACCTGCTCTTCAAACGCACTGTGAATGCTTTGTTTCGGGAAATCAGTTGCGTTTTGCTCAGTTAAGAATTGCGCCCGCTCAGCCGGAGTCAACAAAGGCAGTCGCAAAATCGGTCGATCCGGATCTGCAACAATCATTTCAAGCAGATGTTCGAAATGGCCGAGCATCCGCGAGATTGTGGTCTCTTCAAAAAGATCGGTGTTGTATTCGAGCCAGCAGCTCAATCCCGTCGCTGTCTCGTTGACGAAGAGCGTCAGATCGAATTTCGCGGTAACACTGGGCAGCGGCACGCGCGTGATCGACAGACCATTCAGGGCCGGCGTATCGCGTGGCATGTTCTGCATGCCGAACATCACCTGAAACACAGGCGAATGGCTGACGTCGCGCTCAGGATTCAGCTCTTCTACCAGTTTTTCAAAAGGCAAATCCTGGTGCGCGTACGCTCCTAAAGCGACCTCTTTCACGCGCCCGAGGAGTTCGCGGAAGGTTGGATTGCCCGAAACGTTTGTGCGCAACGCGAGGGTGTTAACGAAGAAGCCAATCAGGTCTTCGATTTCTTCTCGATTGCGTCCGGCAATAGGCGTTCCTACAACAATGTCTTCCTGACCCGTGTAGCGATACAACAACGTCTGGAAAGCAGCGAGCGTCGTCATGAACAGCGTCGCGCCTTGTCGCTGACTCAACTCAACCAGCGACTGGCTCAACAGCGGAGAAAGCTTCCGAGAGACGCTCGCGCCGTTGAACGACTGCTGTGCCGGGCGAGGGCGATCGGTCGGAAGCTTGAGCATTGCGGGTGCTCCCGCCAAACTCTTCAACCAGTAATCCAGATGCTCCTCGAGCACCTCGCCTTGCAGCCACTCGCGCTGCCATTCAGCAAAATCGGGATACTGAATCGGGAGTTCCGAAAGACTGATCTCATGGTTCGTCACGAGAGCGTCGTAGATGTTTGAGAGCTCTCTCGTAAAGATTCCGAGCGACCAACCATCGCTAACAATGTGATGCATCGTCAGCAACAGCCAGTGCTCGTCGTCGTCAATGCGCGCCAGCACTGCTCGCAATGGATAATCGCGGCCCAGATCAAACGGCCGCCGGACCTCAACAACTGCCAACCTTCGTGCTTCATCCTCACGTTCTGACTCGGGCAGTCCCTTAAGATCCGCAAAGCCGAGTTTGATCTCATGCACGCTGGAGACAATCTGGACTGGCTCGCCGTCTACTTCCTTGAAGGTGGTGCGCAAGGATTCGTGACGCGCGATGATGGCGTTGATCGACTGTTCGAGCGAGTCGACGTTCAACTCGCCTTTCAGTCGCAGGATTTGGGGAAGGTTATATGAAGGATTGTCAGGTTCGAGCTGAGACAGAAACCAAAGACGCTGCTGTGCAAAGGAGACAGGGAAAGTCTCCGCGCTTCCTTTCTCGTCAGCGATCAACCTGGAAAGGAGATCGCGTCGCTCCTCAAGCGATAAATCTGAAACTTTTGCAATGTTCCCGCTCATTGATTTGGATCAAACCTGAAACAAAACCGCGGCCAAACTGGCGACAGCAGGTAATTCAAACATGCTTTGCAGGCGAAGTTCTACTTTAAAATGTTTCCGAATTCTTGAAATCAACCGCCTCTAAGAACATAAACTCCGAAGACTGCATATATTCCGGCAGTTGCCTGCCATTGGATCGGGCCAGTACAGGGGCTGATAGCGACCAGGCAAAACCCGCGAAACCCAGGAATCTTTAGGAAATATCGATACTGATCAGGCGCTATCGCTCCCTGTACTGACCCGATTCAATTGCGCTCGAGGAGAGATTTGTCAGGATTTTATCGCAGACACTTCTTTAATGCAGTCGCCAAACCCTGCACGCGCGGTTCTTTCAACACACTATCATGATCGCCGGGAATGAAATGAACGTCTACTCCACCCCGGGCTAGTTTGCCCCATCCCAACTCGAGATCACGAATCCGGTTGTGTGGTTGTCGTCTCGCGCGAAAGACGGCAATGCGCCCGCTGAAAAAAAAACTGACCAGAGGCACGAGTTTGATCTTCTCCATGCTGGAGACAATCTGGACTGGCTCACCCTCTACTTGCTTGAAGGTGGCGCGCAACGATTTGTGTCGCGCGATGATGGCGTTGATCGTCTGTTCGAGCGCGTTGAGGTTCATTGCTTTAGATCAGCTTGAGACAAAACTTTGTCGAGAAGTGAGTCAACTTCTTCGGACGAAAGTTGTTCGATCTTTGCCGAAACACCTCGGCGACGTCTACTGATGATGGGACCAGACGCAGCCTTATTATTCTGTTGCAGCTCAACCACTGCGGCCGCCAAAGTGGCAACAGTGGGTGATTCAAACATGCTCCGCAGGCCGAGTTCTATTTTAAAGTGCTGTCGAATTCTTGAGACTATCTGGGTTGCGAGTAAAGAGTGTCCACCGATTTCGAAAAAGTTGTCGTTTACGCCTACACGTTGCTTCCTGAGCACTTCACTCCAGATTCTTGCCAATTCCTTCTCGATAGGGGTCCGCGGAGGCATATAAGGGTGCTCCCGCTCGAGACGAGAATGGCCCGGCGCAGGCAAGGCAGACCGGTTTATCTTCCCATTCGGAGTGATGGGAAATACGTCTAAGAACATGAAATCCGAAGGCGTCATGTACTCCGGCAGTTGCTTCGCCAACATTCGTCTCAGATCCCCTTGCAGTGTTTGAGCTATCCTCGCAAGCAGCGGATCATTAGCATATTTGTGTAGAGGACCATCAAATTCCCCATCCTGCTCGGGGACAATCTCCACATAGGATGTCGACCGCTTGCGAAAAATTACGTCAAAAGTAGCTTTATCCGCCGGTCCGGCCCACGTCAACTCCACCTCGTAAGGTAGATCTTTACTGAGCGCCCAAAATTCCTCAGGCTCGATACCCTGCGTGACACCCCTGTTTTTTAGAGCTTCTCTTAGCTCGCCTGCGGTTTGGAGGTTTTCGCTAGCTTCGAGTAAATTCAACGCCCTGAAATCCGACGCCAGCCGAGCGTCAGGTACCCTTCTGATCGCCAGAATTTCGGGTGTTCTGGTTGTCAGTATCCGCCTTATATCTTCAAGATGCAATTGCTCGATTTGCCAATCCAGCCACGGCTGTTCCACGGGCTGAACAGGCTCATCGCCAACGCGTAGAGTTACGTCATAGCGAAACTTCGTCAACTCATTATGACGCCGGCCACGCTTGAGCTGAACATTAGCGTGACTGATTTGTGGCAGACGATTTCTCAACACTGTAAACAAAGCAGGATCGATTACGAGTTCTTTTTCCTGCGCGATTCGCTTTTGTGCTCGCTGTTGCAATTCACTCACCGATTGCGATGCCGGCGACGCGTGTACCTCGACTGACGCGTGAAGTGCCTTCAACAACGGTAGACTGCGCAAGTCGCCAAGAAAAACCGAGCCGCCAGGCTTAAGACATTTGAACGCGCCTTCCAAAACTCTCACGAGATAATCGACGCTGGGAAAATATTGCACTACCGAATTGAGAATCACCGTGTCGAAAGCATGTGTGTTGATGCCGGTGAAGTCGTCAGCGGTTTGCTCGGTGAGTGTTACGTTCTGATGCCCGCCTGATAACTGCTGGCGAAGCGAATCCAGGGCCGATGGATCGGTGCCATGATAATGAACAACGCGTGGAGCAAGACGGAACAACAATAAGCCAGTGCCGCAGCCAATCTCGAGCACTCGCTGGGGACGTAGAGAGAGTATTCTGTCGACAGTCTGATCCACCCACTCACGCATTTCTTCAGCCGGAATCGACTGCGTAACATGCGTTTCGTTCCACGCTGTCTGCCATTCAGATACTTCTCGATCGGGAACGACGTAGGCGACGAGACGTTTGTCGCCTGGTTCATCCTCGCGAACGAGGACGAGCGCTTCCGACACGTGGGGATGTTTTTTGATGGCGGTTTCGATTTCGCCGAGCTCGATGCGGAAGCCGCGCACCTTCACCTGATTATCAATCCGGCCCAGGTACTCGAGCTGCCCATCCGCGCGATAACGCGCCAGATCTCCGGTTCGATATAGCCGCTCGCCGCCTCGCGCGCTGAATGGATCCGGCACAAACACGTGGGCCGTCAGATCAGGACGGTTCAGGTAGCCGCGCGCTAGTCCCGCGCCACCAAGATATAACTCGCCAGCCACTCCCACCGGCACCGGTTGCAGCTTCCCGTCCAGCAGGTAGGCGCGGCTGTTCGCAATCGGCCGCCCGATCGTCACTGGTCCACCGGCCGTTCGCTCTGCAAACGTTGAATACGTCGTGTCTTCCGATGGGCCATACAGATCCACCACTCGCCGCACGTGCCCCGTTTTGTACAACTCATCCACTAAGCTGCCGGCCAGTGGCTCACCGGCCAGGTTAACGGTCCGTACTGTTTGCGGCAGTCCCTTCAGCCGCACTAACTCCGTCATTGCCGAGGGCACCGTATTGACCAGTTTCACGGCGGCAGTCCCATCCAACTCCAGCAACTGCATCACGTCACCTGCCAGCACCACGCGTCCGCCATAACTCAGCGGCACAAACAACTCAAACACTGACAGGTCAAAACAGATCGAGGTCGAGGCCAGCACGCCGCTCAGCTCTTCCGGTGAATACACTCTTCCAGCCCACGCCAATAACGCCGCCGTGCTGCGATGCGCAATTGCCACTCCCTTCGGTCGGCCCGTCGAGCCCGACGTGTAAATCACATACGCCAGATTCTCACCCGCAGCCTGCCGCGCTAGATTCGTTTCTTGTTCCTTCTCAATCTTCTCCCAGTCTCGATCGAGACAAATGCTCTCAGCTCTGCCCAACAACCCAAGCAACTTCTCCTCGGTCAGCACCACCCGCGCGTTGCTATCTTCCAGCATGAACGCCACTCGCTCTGCCGGATAAGCAGGATCCAACGGCACATAGGCGCCGCCTGCCTTCAAGATCCCCAGCAATCCCACCACCATCATCAGCGAGCGCTCGATACAGACTCCCACCAGCACTTCCGGTCCCACGCCCCGCGCTTGCAGATAATGGGCCAACTGATTCGCCTTGCGGTTCAATTCCCCATAACTCAGCGCCGCGCCGCCGAAGACCAACGCCACCTGCTCAGGATTGCGCGCCGCCTGCGCTTCAAACAACTCATGCAGCAACTGTTCCCGCTCGTACTCGCTTTCCGTCCGGTTCCACTCAACCAACAGTTGCGACCGCTCTCGTTCCGACAGAAGCTCCAACTCTTCGATCAGCTTCTCAGGCTCGCGAACGATGCTCTCTATCAGCGTTTGCAAATGCTCGAGCATGCGTTCTATTCGCGCGTGCTCGAAAAGGTCCGTGTTGTACTCCACCGCCAGATACAAACTGTCTGCCCGCTCCGTAGCAAACAGCGTCAAGTCAAACTTCGCGGTCCCGCTCTCCGCCGCCAGCCGCTCAAACTTCAGTCCACTCAGATCAAACTGCGCCAGGGGCGCATTCTGAAATACCAGCGCTACCTGAAACAGCGGCGTGTGACTCAGACTCCGTTCCGGCTGCACTGCCTCCACCAGTCTCTCGAACGGCAGATCCTGATGCGCGTAAGCCTCAATCGCCCTCTCCCGCACTCTTCCCAGCAACTCCACAAAACTCGGCTGCCCGGAAACATCCGCTCTCATCACGAGGGTGTTGACGAAGAACCCGATCAGCCCTTCCACTTCCGCAGCAGTTCGGCCCGCCACCGGTGTCCCCACCGCAAAGTCCTTCTGCCCCGAGTAGCGATACAGAAGCGTTTCGAAAGCAGCCAGCAACGTCATGAACAACGTCGCGCCCTGCCGCCGGCTCAGCTCATTGAGCGCTTTCGTTAGCTCAGGGGGAAACCGCGCCGCGCGTCTGGCGCCTCGCGAGGTCTGCACCGCGGGCCGCGGCCGGTCCTTCGGTAAGTCCAGAACCGCTGGCATGCCCGCCAGTTGCTGTCGCCAATAGGAAATCTGTTTCTCTAATAAATCGTTTTGCAGCCACTGCCGCTGCCAGATCGCATAATCGACATATTGCACCGGCAGCCGCGCGAGCTGCGACGCTCTCCCCAACGCAAAATCGTCGTACAGCGTCGTTAGCTCTCGGATCAAGATCCCCATGGACCAGCCATCGCTAACAATGTGGTGCGTGGTAATCAGAAGCACGTGTTCGCTTTCACCTGTCTGCACCAACTTCACCCGCAGCAACGGGCCACTTTGCAGGTCGAAGGGACGCTGTACTTCCTCGGTCGTCAGTCGCCGCATCTCCGCTTCACGGACGTCTCGATCGAGACTACGCAAGTCGCTCACGGTGAACGTTACTGCCGGCGTTGGCGAGATCACCTGCACGGGCTTCTCGTCCACAACTGCGAACGTCGTGCGCAACACTTCGTGTCTCATCGTCAGCGCCTCGAACGCGCTACGCAGGTGCTCCACGTTCAGCGTGCCACTGACACGAAACGCCGCCGGCATGTTGTAGAAGGCGCTTTCCTTCTCCAGCTGGTCCAGAAACCACAGTCGCTCCTGGGCAAACGAAAGCGGCAGATGGCCTTCTCGCTCTACCCGCGTGATCGCTGGGATTGCGGCGTTTCCGTGCAACTGGCTCACCGTCCGGGCCAGCCTTGCTACTGTCGGCGCTTCAAACAAGCTACGCACCTTTAGCTGCACTCCGAGGGCATCTCGCACCCGCGAGATCATCGAAACAGCAAGCAACGAGTGGCCACCCAGCTCGAAGAAGTTGTCGTTGACGCCAACGCGCGAAACCTTGAGCACCTCCGCCCAGATGCCGGCCAACAACTCCTCCAGATCCGTGCGCGGAGCCACGAACTCATCCAGTGCCTGGGCCTCGCTGCGCGGCGCCGGCAACCGGCGCCGATCCACCTTTCCATTCGGCGTCAGAGGCAACTCAGCCAACTCCACAAACATTGCCGGCACCATGTAGTCCGGCAGTCGCTCTTCCAAATGCCGCTTCAGTTGCGATTCGGATACATCTCGATCGGGAACGACGTAGGCGACGAGACGTCTGTCGCCTGGTTCATCCTCGCGAACGAGGACAAGCGCTTCAGACACGTGGGGATGTTTTTTGATAGCGGTTTCGATTTCGCCGAGTTCGATGCGGAAGCCGCGCACCTTCACCTGATTATCAATCCGGCCCAGGTACTCGAGCTGCCCATCCGCGCGATAACGCGCCAGATCTCCGGTTCGATATAGCCGCTCGCCGCCTCGCGCGCTGAATGGATCCGGCACAAACACGTGGGCCGTCAGATCAGGACGGTTCAGGTAGCCGCGCGCTAGTCCCGCGCCACCAAGATATAACTCGCCAGCCACTCCCACCGGCACCGGTTGCAGCTTCCCGTCCAGCAGGTAGGCGCGGCTGTTCGCAATCGGCCGCCCGATCGTCACTGGTCCACCGGCCGTTCGCTCTGCAAACGTTGAATACGTCGTGTCTTCCGATGGGCCATACAGATCCACCACTCGCCGCACGTGCCCCGTTTTGTACAACTCATCCACTAAGCTGCCGGCCAGTGGCTCACCGGCCAGGTTAACGGTCCGTACTGTTTGCGGCAGTCCCTTCAGCCGCACTAACTCCGTCATTGCCGAGGGCACCGTATTGACCAGTTTCACGGCGGCAGTCCCATCCAACTCCAGCAACTGCATCACGTCACCTGCCAGCACCACGCGTCCGCCATAACTCAGCGGCACAAACAACTCAAACACTGACAGGTCAAAACAGATCGAGGTCGAGGCCAGCACGCCGCTCAGCTCTTCCGGTGAATACACTCTTCCAGCCCACGCCAATAACGCCGCCGTGCTGCGATGCGCAATTGCCACTCCCTTCGGTCGGCCCGTCGAGCCCGACGTGTAAATCACATACGCCAGATTCTCACCCGCAGCCTGCCGCGCTAGATTCGTTTCTTGTTCCTTCTCAATCTTCTCCCAGTCTCGATCGAGACAAATGCTCTCAGCTCTGCCCAACAACCCAAGCAACTTCTCCTCGGTCAGCACCACCCGCGCGTTGCTATCTTCCAGCATGAACGCCACTCGCTCTGCCGGATAAGCAGGATCCAACGGCACATAGGCGCCGCCTGCCTTCAAGATCCCCAGCAATCCCACCACCATCATCAGCGAGCGCTCGATACAGACTCCCACCAGCACTTCCGGTCCCACGCCCCGCGCTTGCAGATAATGGGCCAACTGATTCGCCTTGCGGTTCAATTCCCCATAACTCAGCGCCGCGCCGCCGAAGACCAACGCCACCTGCTCAGGATTGCGCGCCGCCTGCGCTTCAAACAACTCATGCAGCAACTGCTCGCTGCGATATTCGCTTTCCGTCTGGTTCCACTCAACCAACAGTTGCGACCGCTCTCGTTCCGACAGAAGCTCCAGCTCTTCGATCAGCTTTTCAGGCTTCCCGACAATGCTCTCCATCAGCGTTTGCAGATGCTCGAGCATCCTCTCGATCCGCACCTCGTCGAAAAGATCCGTGTTGTACTCCATCGCCAGATACAAACTGTCGGCCCGCTCCGTAGCAAACAGCGTCAAGTCAAACTTCGCGGTCCCGCTTTCCGCCGCCAGCCGCTCAAACTTCAGTCCACTCAGATCAAACTGCGCCAATGGCGCATTCTGAAATACCAGCGCTACCTGAAACAGCGGCGTGTGACTCAGACTCCGTTCCGGCTGCACTGCCTCCACCAGTCTCTCGAACGGCAGATCCTGATGCGCGTAAGCCTCAATCGCCCTCTCCCGCACTCTTCCCAGCAACTCCACAAAACTCGGCTGCCCGGAAACATCCGCTCTCATCACGAGGGTGTTGACGAAGAACCCGATCAGCCCTTCCACTTCCGCAGCAGTTCGGCCCGCCACCGGTGTCCCAACCGCAAAATCCTTCTGCCCCGAGTAGCGATACAAAAGCGTTTCGAAAGCAGCCAGCAGCGTCATGAACAACGTCGCGCCGTGCTGCCGGCTCAGCTCATTGAGCGCTTTCGTTAGCTCAGGGGCAAACTTCGCCGCGCGTCGCGCGCCCCGCGAGGTTTGCACCGCGGGCCGCGGCCGGTCCTTCGGCAACTGAAGCACCGCCGGCATGCCCGCCAGTTGCTGTCGCCAATACGAGATCTGTTTCTCTAATAAATCGTTTTGCAGCCACTGCCGCTGCCAGATCGCATAATCGACATATTGCACCGGCAGCCGCGCGAGCTCCGACGATCTCCCAAACGCAAAGTCGTCGTACAGAGTCGTCAGCTCTCGGATCAAGATTCCCATGGACCAGCCATCGCTAACAATGTGGTGCGTGGTAATCAGCAGTACATGTTCGCTCTCGCCTGTCTGCACCAGCCTCACCCGCAGCAACGGGCCACTTTGCAAGTCGAATGGACGCTGTACTTCCTCCACCGTCAGTCGCCGCATCTCCGCTTCGCGGGCGTCTCGATCGAGCTCCCGCAAGTCGCTCACGGTGAACGTTACTGCCGGCGTTGGCGAGATCACCTGCACGGGCTTCTCGTCCACAACTGCGAACGTCGTGCGCAACACTTCGTGTCTCATCGTCAGCGCCTCGAACGCGCTACGCAGGTGCTCCACGTTCAGCGTGCCACTGACACGAAACGCCGCCGGCATGTTGTAGAAGGCGCTTTCCTTCTCCAGCTGGTCCAGAAACCACAGTCGCTCCTGGGCAAACGAAAGCGGCAGATGGCCTTCTCGCTCTACCCGCGTGATCGCTGGGATTGCGGCGTTTCCGTGCAACTGGCTCACCGTCCGGGCCAGCCTTGCTACTGTCGGCGCTTCAAACAAGCTACGCACCTTTAGCTGCACTCCGAGGGCATCTCGCACCCGCGAGATCATCGAAACAGCAAGCAACGAGTGGCCACCCAGCTCGAAGAAGTTGTCGTTGACGCCAACGCGCGAAACCTTGAGCACCTCCGCCCAGATGCCGGCCAACAACTCCTCCAGATCCGTGCGCGGAGCCACGAACTCATCCAGTGCCTGGGCCTCGCTGCGCGGCGCCGGCAACCGGCGCCGATCCACCTTTCCATTCGGCGTCAGAGGCAACTCAGCCAACTCCACAAACATTGCCGGCACCATGTAGTCCGGCAGTCGCTCTTCCAAATGCCGCTTCAGCTCCGACACCAAACTGCGCCAGCTAGTTTCCCGCACGGGATTATTCGCATACTCTCGCCAATCGGTGGGTTTATGAAAGTGCCGTGGAACTTCAACGCGCGGAGCATGCGCCTTGCGGAGCAAGACATCGTATTTGCCGGCTTCTCTGGACCAGGTGACTTCAACACAGCGACCACCGGCGAGAGCCCAGAATTTTTCGGGATCCTCAGCACTTACCTGTTCTGACTCCAAAGCTTTGCGCAACTCGCCTACGGTCTGTGGTCCATCGGCGGCGCGGAGTAGTTCCAGTGCTCTTACCTCGTTTGCAATGCGCGCGTTGGGAACGCCAGTGACTAATACATATTCCTCCTGCGCCTCAACGCCACCGGCGGGCCAATCAAGTCGACGACCTGCGAACGGCAATGGTTTTTCTTTTCCGACATGAAGCACTACGTCATAGCGAAACTGCGTCAGCTCGTTCCGGTAGTGACCACGTTTTAGCTGAATCTCAACGTCGCTAATCTGCGGCAACTGATCCTTTAGCCAGGTGAAGAATGCCGGGTCCACGAGCAGCTCCTGCTCCTGCTCCGCCTCAGCTTCGATTCGCTGCAAAACTGTCTTTGTGTCGAGCGATGATGGAGCGTTCTGCAATTGCACTGCGGCGTGAAATGCATGCAGTAGCGGCAGACTACGCAGATCTCCCAGAAACACTGACCCGCCGGGCTGCACGGTTTCGATCACGCGCTTCAAAACGTCGAGCAGGTATTCGACACTCGGAAAATACTGGACCACCGAGTTCAGGATCACGGTATCAAAGCTTCCACTCTCGATACCGGTGAAGTCGTTGCCACTCTGCTGGGAAACCGTGACGTTGCGAAACGCTCCTTCAGCAATCTGGACTTTCAGATAATCTATCGACGCTCTCGTAAGATCGGTGCCGTGGAAACTGTCACAGTGAGGCGCAATTCGAGATAACAGCAGTCCGGTCCCACAACCGATTTCCAAAACGCGTCGTGGTTTCAACGACAGTATTCTTTCAACTGTCTGGTCCACCCACTCGCGCATCTGAGTCGGAGGAATCGGCTCTCCCGTATAGCTACTGTTCCAACCTGCGATGTTGAAGGACGGATCTGCAGGCGCAGCGGTTTGTTTGTAAGTGCTATCCCAGACATGTTGCCAGCGACTGATCTGCTCGACGTGCGCGGCGCCGGCATCCTGGCGCGCGCGATCGGGAACCACGTAGGCCACGAGGCGCCGTTCGCCCTCCACATCTTCGCGCGCGACTACAACGCTTTCACGTACCTGCGCATGCTGGCGCAAGACAGACTCAATTTCGCCGAGCTCGATCCGGAAACCACGGATCTTCACCTGGTGGTCGATGCGGCCGAGATATTCGATTTCTCCGTTTGCAAGATAGCGGGCGAGATCTCCCGTCTTGTACATTCTCGCGTCGGACTCTTCGCTGAAAGGATTTGGAATAAATTTCTCGGCGGTGAGCTGGGGACGCTTCAGATAACCGCGCGCCAATCCATCACCACCGATATGCAGCTCTCCAGCTACGCCTATCGGAACCGGCTCGTGGTATTCGTCGAGCAGGTAAATCTGAGTATTTGCCAACGGGCGGCCCACCGTAATCGGACCGTCTCCTACAACTTCTATCCTGCAGGTGGTCGACCAGATGGTGGTCTCGGTTGGCCCATACATATTCCAAAGCGTCACGCCTCTCGCGAGTAGCTCATTCGCCAGTTCGCGCGAGAGCGCTTCGCCGCCGCAAAGGATCTTCAGACCCGTCTGGCCCTGCCAGCCGGCATTAATCAACATTTGCCACGTCGCCGGCGTCGCCTGCATCACGGTGGCGCTGGAGATTCTTTCTTTCAGTTGAGTTCCATCGGCGGCAACTTCACTTTCAACGATCGCGACGCGAGCCCCGCTGATGAGCGGCAAATAGAGCTCGAGCCCGGCAATATCGAATGAGAGCGTCGTTACGGCAAGCAGTACGTCATTCGGACCAATGCCAGGTTCCTGCTGCACTGAGAACAGGAAGTTTGTTAGCGCTCGGTGGCCGACTTCCACTCCCTTCGACTGTCCTGTCGATCCGGATGTGTAGATGACGTAGGCAAGGTTGTCTGCGGTAACAGCACTCGCGAAATTCTCACCGCTGTTCTGGCTGATCTGGTTCCACTCAGCGTCCAGCACAACCATCTTTGCGCGCGTCGATGGAAGCTCCGCGAGCAAGCTCTCTAGCGTCACGAGAACTGCGAGATCCGAATCCTCAATCATGAATGCCACGCGTTCACTTGGAAACGTGGGATCGAGAGGAACATACGCGCCGCCAGCCTTTAAAATTCCGAGGACGCCGACGAGCATTTCCAAAGATCGCTCAACGCAGATTCCGACCAGAGACTCTGGTCCAACACCAAGCGAGCGCAGATGTCTCGCCAGTTGATTGGCGCGAGCGTTTAGCTCCGCATAAGTAAGTTTTTGATCCTGAAAGGTCGCGGCAACGGCCGTGTGTTTTAAGCTTGCTTGTCGCTCGATCAACTGGTGGACACAAACATCTTTTTCATAGTCCGTGCTGGTCTGGTTCCAATCGAACAACAGTCGTTGTTTCTGTTCTGAACGAAGCACGGAGATCTCTGAGAGCCGGCGTTCAGGGTCAACCACCAATCGCTCCAGGACTGTCTGAAGATGAATCAACATCCTCGAAACAGTTTCAGAGTGGAACCATGCGCGGTCGTACACGAGCTGCAGGGCGAATCGTGGTCCAGGCATCGCGAGGAGCGTCAGCGGATAACCAGTTGCCGAGCCATAACTGCGATCGCTCTGAACCTTCAGGTTGCCGTTTGCACTTCCGGAGCCGATGTTGACGGGCAGGTTCTCAAACACGAGGATGGTCTCAAACAGCGGAGTGCCGCGCGGGACCTCGCCCCAGCTCTGAATATCGAGCAAAGAACAATACTCGTATTGCTGAAGAGCAAACTGTTGTTCCTGCAAGCTCTCTAACCAGCTCAGGATTTTGCTTTCGGGATTTAGCTTTACTCTGAGTGGAAGCGTGTTTATGAACAGCCCCACCATTGACTCGACGCCACTGAGCGGCGCCGATCGACCGGAAACAGTGACACCGAAGAGCACATCCTCTTCACGCGCGTAGGTGCTTAGCAATAATGCCCACGCGCCCTGCATGAGAGTGCTCAAAGTCAGTTTGTGCTCGCGCGCGAACTCGCTCAGCCGCGCTGTGGCTTGTTCGGAAAGCTGAATTCGCTCATCAGCGAATTCTCTGCCCTGGCGCGCGGCGTTGACGGATTTAGGATCGATTGAGATCGGGGTTGGAGTTGTAAAACCAGCAAGCTCGGCGCGCCAGTACGACTCGGCATCTTCGAGATGCTGATCTGTAAGCCATGAAATGTAATCGCCGTATGGACGTGGCCGATCGAGCTGCGGCTCTCTTCTATTAACGAATGATTCGTAAGCTTGAAATACCTCTTTCAGAACAATCGAGCGCGACCAGCGATCGAGAACGATGTGATGACGGCTGAACACAAACTTGTAAGTTGTGTCAGCGGTGCGGAAAAGAGCGAGGCGGATTAGTGGCGCGGTGCGAAGGTCAAAACCGCGATGGCGATCGTCGGCAAGGTAGTCGTCAAGAGACAGCGGCTGATCTCGCCAATCCTCCTGGCGAATGTCAATCGCCACTTCACGATGAACAACCTGTAATGGCTTTTCGAGATCCCAGATGAACGAGCTGCGAAGAATCGGATGCCTCTCAATTACGAGTTGCCACGCGCGTTCAAAGCTATTCACATCAAGATCACCCTCGAGCGTAAAAACTGACTGCTCGAAGTAGGTGCCTGACTCGCGCTCGTACATCGTGTGGAACAGCATCCCCTGCTGCATCGGAGAGAGCGGGTATAAATCTTCAAGGTTGTCGGTACTCTTCAGTGACATTATTCTTCAGTTCTTCTCTGCGATCTCTGCGTTACAGTAATCCGTGAGCAATATTTAAAGCAGAGACGCAGAGGTCGCAGAGAACGCCTTTTCCAGGCAAGGTCTTAGCTTTGCAGCCAGTTCCGCAACGTGCGGTTCCTCTCTCATCGATGTGTGCGTGCCTGGCACGACGTGTACGTCCAGGCCAGCTCCTGCCAGCTTGCGCCAGGCCATGCGATTGTCCTCAAAGTCACGCTTCGCATCGCGGGCCCAGAACAACGTGATTTTTCCGGGATAGACTCCGTGCGACGGCACGTATTGTTCTTCGGCTGCCATGATCGCGAGCACTGTGCGCACCAGCGATTCATCCACGCCGCTATCTTTCACCAGCAATTTCTGAATCTCCGGATCGGGACCGTTCGTTGTTTCATTCTTCGTTTCGGCAACTCGCCCGTTGAATCTACGATTTACGATTCCCTGCGCGTATTCCCGCGGGCCTTTTTCCATCAGATGGCCCACGTGACAACGAATCCTTTTTGCAAAACTGTAAACCGGACAATTTGTATTCAACATCGCCAGCAGTGCCACTTGCTGGTTCTGTTCGAGAAGCTGTTGGGCCATCTCATAGATTACGAGGCCGCCAAATGACGCGCCAAGCAAAAAATATGGACCTTCAGGCTGAACGGCGCGCATCTCCTTGATATAGAGCGCTGCCATGTCCTCGACGCGCGTAAGGGCCTGCGCGCGACCATCTAGTCCCTGGGCCTGGAGCGCGTAGACAGGCTGGTCGTTGCCGAGATGGCGTGAAAGCGGGCGGTAGATTAATACGTTTGCCCCCGCGGCATGCACGCAAAACAGTGGCGGCCTCGAGCCTTCCGGCTGAATCGCGACGAGAGACGACCATGTTTTGGATGTGTCCGACTCGCGCAAACAATTTGCCAGTTGCTCGATCGTGGGAGACAGAAAGAGAGTCGCTAAGGGAAGGTGCTTGCCGAAGCTGTTTGCAATCTGCGCAAAGAGCCGCGCGGCGAGCAGTGAATTGCCGCCCAGCTCGAAAAAGTTGTCGCGAACTCCGATCGACTTCAGTTGCAATACGTTGGTCCACAACATCGTCAATCGTTCTTCGATCCGATCGCGTGGGCCAACGTAAGGCTCTTCTAAAAGAGGTCGCGATTCGTCGACGCTGGGAAGAGCTCGACGATCGAACTTGCCGTTAGGCGTCAACGGCAAAGCATCGAGTGCGACAAAGATCGCCGGTGTCATGTACTCCGGCAGCTTCGTCTTGATGTAACCACGCAACTCGCTCCAGAGTCTCGCCAGATCCGCGTGAGCTTCGGAAATCACAACGACATAGGCCAGCAGCTTTCCCTTCTTTGCGACAACGGCAACATTTTCTACGGCGTTATGACTTCGCAGCACGGTTTCGATTTCGCCGAGCTCGATGCGGAAGCCGCGCACCTTCACCTGATTATCAATCCGGCCCAGGTACTCGA
>JADMIO010833528.1_pt1 | contig 24417 bp, 17 predicted proteins | sample 8958161 | NCBI WGS metagenome assembly JADMIO01 (sample SAMN16585339, study PRJNA669376) | soil metagenome | isolation source: Crop rotation soil | place: USA: Cullars Rotation, Alabama | collected 2011
CTTTCCCGGACATCTCATGGGTCCAGAAAGCGCGCCTGGCACGTTTTAGCAGAAAGGATTTCAAGAAATTCCTGTCGCTCTGTCCTGATTTCGTCCTGGAACTACGGTCGGAATCGGATTCGCTTTCCGCCCTGAAAGAGAAAATGGAAGAGTACATGGCCAACGGAGCGCGCCTGGGATGGCTTCTGGACCCGATTCGGAAACAGGCTCATGTTTACCGTCTAGAGAAGGGCCCGGAAGTTCTCAACCATCCCGGAAAACTTTCCGGGGAACCTGTGCTTAAAGGATTTGTCCTTGATCTTCCCAAAATCTGGGCGGCGATGGAAGGGCACTGAAAAACAGACACCCGTGCCATCACCGAAATTCGTGAAAATCCGCCCTAAATCAGACCAAATCAAGTTGACATAATCGTTTGCCTGAACAGATTCATTGCGTGGGAGAAACAGCAACTCAAAAAGGCGCCGCAGCACCTTGATGCATGTCAACGTCGGCTGATTCATTTGCCATCAGGATTCTGAAAAAACTTTCGAGCGCGGTTTATCACCGCCCAGGGCTGTTCTTTTTCCCTCAACTGCTCCTCTTCGCAATTTGTGTCTACTACACCGTCCGGCATCTGGAATTCGACATGTCACGAAGCAACCTCGTCGGCTCGGACAAGAAATATCAGCGCATTTTCCAGGCCTACAAAAAGGAATTCAACGTCAAGGACGACCTTGTGGCCGTGGTCGAGAGTGAAAACGCGGAAAAGAACCGCCAGTTTGTGGAACGCCTGGGGGCGAGGATGGAGGTGGAAACAAATCTTTTCGCCGATGTTTTTTACAAAGGCGATTTGAAAATGCTCGGGCGCAAAGCGCTCTTGTTTCTCGATGAAAAAACTCTCGGCGACCTGCGCGATACATTGCGGGATTATCGGCCCTTCGTTATGCAGTTCGCCCAGGCCACCAATCTTGATTCCATTTTCACATTGATCAATCGGCAGATTCGAACCGCCTCGCGCGAGCAAAATGCCGAGAACGAATCGATGGTCAAAGCCCTTCCAGCGCTGAAACGGATTATTGACCTGGCGAAAGATTCAGTTCAAAGACCCGGATTCGCCCCCTCGCCGGGAATCACGGCTTTGTTCGATGCCGGACAAAAAGCCCAGGAGGAGGAATACATCACGTTCGCGCATGGCAGGATTTATCTCGTGAACTGCCGGCCCGTGCGTGACGATTTAAGCGAACAGGCCGTCCTCTGTTTGCGGAAGTTGGTTGATGAAACCAACAACGAAGTGCCCGGTGTCAATGCCGCGATCACAGGGGAGCCTGTGCTCGAGTACGATGAGATGGTCCAGTCCCAAAAGGATTCCACACGCGCGAGTATCATTTCTCTCGTTCTTTCCGCGCTCATTTTCATTATTTCCTACCGTCAAACGGGGAGACCGGTGAAGGCGACGCTCGCTCTCATTATTGGTCTGGGATACACGCTTGGATACACCACCCTGGTTGTTGGGCACCTCAACATTTTGACGATTACTTTTCTGCCGATCCTGATTGGTCTTGCCATCGATTACGGCGTTCACCTGATCACACGTTTCGAGGAGGAAATGCGGCGCGGGCGAACCGTTCGGATTGCTCTTGAAAAAGCGATGTCCTATACCGGGCTGGGGATTCTGACCGGATGCTTGACCACCGCAGGAGCATTCTACGCCATGGCTTTTACCAACTTCAGGGGCATCCAGGAAATGGGTTACATCACTGGAGGCGGCATGCTCGTTTGCTTTGTGCCCATGATGACGTTTCTCCCTGTGTTGCTCATGCGTGGCAAACAAAATGAAATTGACGAACAATTTCACCCGGAGGATTTGACCCGCGCGCGTTTGGAAAGATTCTGGCTGGAACGGCCCGGGGTTGTGCTCGCTGTCACCGCCGCGGTCACGGGACTGGCAGTGTTGCCGGCCTTCAGAGTATATTTCGATTATGACCTTTTGAATATGCAATCCAAAGGGTTGCAAGCGGTGGAGTTCGAAAAGAAACTGATCAATTCGGCCTCAAAGTCGGTCTTGTTCGCCGCTGTCATCGCCCGGAATAACTCGGAAGCTCTGGAGTTGGAAGGGAAACTGACCAACCTTGTGACAGTTGCAAGCGTGGATTCGATGGCCAAGTTTCTCTCTGGCGATCAGACCAAAAGACTGGAAATCATCCGTGAAGTTAAAGAGGATCTGGCTTCTATCAAGTTCGCCCCCGCCGAAACATCGCCGGTCGATGTGCCGGAGTTGAGCCGCACTCTTTGGTCGCTCAAAGGCTACCTGGGTTTGGCTTTGGGGGAAATAGACAAGGAGAATAATGCCACCCTGGCGGATCAATTGGCGGGCCTGCGCGACTCCATCGACGACTTTCGCTTTGAAATGCTCAACGGCAACCGCCGCGAAACTTCAGAACGGCTTGGCGCTTACCAGAGAGCGTTGTTTGCGGACCTGCAGGAGACATTCGCGGCCTTGCGGACCCAGGATGATTCCTCTCCGCTCCAACCAAAAGATTTGCCCGGCCCTTTAAGGACTCGATTCATCGGAAACACCGGAAAGGAACTGCTGCAGGTGTATCCCAAAAGCAACGTATGGGAACGGATTCACCAGGAAAAATTCGTACAGGATGTAAGATCGGTGCAGCCCAATGCCACGGGCACACCCATCCAACTTTATGAATACACAACGCTCCTGAAAAACAGTTACATCCAGGCTGCGTGGTATTCGCTGGGCGCGATTGTGATCCTGGTCTTCTTACATTTTCTCAGTTTCCTTTCGGTTATCCTTTCGCTTCTGCCCGTGTTGGTAGGAAGCGTCTGGACGCTAGGTATCATGGGGATTTTTGGTATTCCGTTTAATCCCGCAAATATTATGACGCTGCCTCTCGTGATTGGGATTGGGGTCACAAACGGAATTCATATTTTGAATCGGTTTGCCGAAGAGCAGAACCCGAGCATTCTTGCCAAGAGCACCGGTAAAGCCGTTTTGGTCTCGGCATTGACAGCCATCGCAGGATTCGGGAGCCTCATCCCTGCGCAGCACCAAGGGATTCGAAGTCTTGGCATCGTGATGTCGGTGGGAATCGCGATGTGCATGCTGGCAGCGCTGACGTTTCTACCCTCGCTGCTGACAGTGCTGATGCGAATGGGTTGGAAGATTTCGATAAAAAAAGAACCCAGTGACGACAATGCACAATCGACACTGGGTCGGGAGGAACCGAGGATAAACCTCAATCGTGTATAAGTGTAATGAGATGAGGGTTAAAGTCAATCAAATTCTGCTCAAAAGAGGGGGTGGTTTGGCATTTTTGAGGCACCCATTACAAACTTTAACGTTAAAGATAGCCTTAAATGCTTTTTTGCAAGAATTCAACAAAAAGACCATAAGGTATGCTCTGCTATTCGTTTTCTTCCAGTTTTCGCTTCACAATGGCATTGCCTCAGAATCCCACTTCGGGTTTCTGTACGACCGCTACCATCTGACATTAGCCCCTGGCGAAAGGACAGAGGTGCTCGGTCCATTCTTTGGCTACGAAAAAAATGGTCCTGGTCAATCGCTGTTCCGTTTTTCACCTCTTTTTTCGATTTATGGGGATACAAATATCCCCCAAAACGAATTTGAGATTGCTTACCCGCTTATTTCCTATGACCGCTTTGGGCCGGAATATCGCTTTCAAATTGTGCAATTATTTTCGATCTCCAACGGTGAACGCCTAAAGAGCGGGAATAAAGTCAGAAGGACGACCCTCTTTCCTTTTTACTTTCGAGAAACATCTCCTGATCCCGAAGACAATTACTTCGCCATCCTCCCTTTTTATGGACGGCTGAAAAACCGGCTTTTTCGGGACCAGGTTTATTTCATCCTGTTTCCCATTTATTTGCAGACCATGAAAGGCCAAATGGTGACCGACAATTTTATCGCGCCCTTTTTTGATGTGCGACACGGCGGCGGCGTGAAGGGGTGGCAGTTCTGGCCCCTGGTCGGCACCGAACACAAAGTCCTGACTCAAAAAACGAATCATTGGGGCGATGTGGAATCCGTGGCGGGTCACGATAAATTCTTTGTGCTCTGGCCTTTTTACTTCAAAAACACACTCGGCCTTGGCACGACGAACGTGGAGCACCAATTGGTAATCCTCCCCTTTTACACCAGCCTGGTCTCGACCACACGCATGACCAAAAGTTATGGGTTTCCCCTCGGTGTCACGCACATCATTGAACGGGAAAAAAAATATGAGGAATGGGGAATGCCCTGGCCTTTCATTGACTTCGCCAAAGGCGAAGGCAAAACCACAAAGCGAGTCTTTCCTTTTTACAGCAAGGCCAAAACGCCCATTGTGGAAAGTGACTTTTTTCTTTGGCCGGTCTACAAGTACAATCGTGTGACCTCCGAACCGCTGGATCGGGAACGGGCTCGGTGGTTTCTTTATTTCTATTCGGATCTGAGCGAAAAAAATACCACCACGGGGACGCGGCTGCACCGAATCGATATGTGGCCGTTTTTTACGTGGCGCAAAGATCACCAGAACAATGAACGTTTGCAGGTCCTGGCGATTATCGAGCCATTTCTGCCGAACAACAAATCAATCGAGCGGGTTTACTCGCCGGTCTACGCATTTTGGCGAGCTGAAAAAAATCCGAAGGCCGGCGCATCATCGAAATCGCTCCTGTGGAACCTCTATCGTTCCACGGAAACACCCGAACGACGGGAGTGCTCGGCCTTCTTTGGCCTTTTTCAACACGAACGGACCAAAGAAACCAATAAGTGGAGAATTTTCTTTATCCCTTTTTCAAGCCGTCGAAGCCACGCCCAATGATCCCTACCGTATGGTTCCGAAGATCGCGCCGTTGTGAATCGCCTCAAATTAAGGGATGATTCGCGCCATGAAGACGCTCCTAACCATCCTGGCGCTCGCTGGAATGGCCCTGCGTCTTCATGCGACCGATGATGCCCTCGCGCTGCTCGAAACCCATTGCGTCCGGTGCCACGGCGGTGAAAAAACGAAAGGTGGCCTGGACCTCACCACGCGCGAAACCTTGATGAATGGCAGCGAAAAGGGCGCGGTGATCGATCCTTCCAAACCCGAGGCCAGTCTCCTCCTGAAATCGGTTCGGCACGAGTCCGATTCGGAGATGCCTTACAAAGAGCCGAAACTTTCCGACCGAGACATCGACACGATTGCGAAATGGGTGAAAGGTGGGACACCCTATACCCGCGCGCTCAAGGCAGTCACTGAAGAAAAGCGGCAGGAATTCGCGGTCACGGAGGCTGACAAAAACCACTGGGCGTTCAAACCGATCCGCCGGCCAACGCCCCCCGCCATCGCGGCTTACTCCAATCCGATAGACCAATTCATCGTCGCCAAACTTAGCGAATCAAATCTCACCCTCTCGCCGCCGGCGACACGCGAGCAACTAATCCGCCGTGTCACCTTCGATCTCATCGGCCTGCCGCCTATTCCCTCCGAAGTGAAATCCTTCGTCGACGACCGCTCCCCACATTCCTACGAGAATCTCCTCGACCGCCTGCTTGCCTCGCCGCGCTACGGCGAACGCTGGGGCCGGCACTGGCTGGACCTCGCCCGTTTCGCCGAGAGCGACGGGTACGAACACGACGCCATCCGACCGCATGCCTGGCGTTATCGCGATTACGTCATCCGCTCCTTCAACGCCGATAAGCCCTACGACCAATTCATTCGAGAACAACTCGCCGGTGACGAACTTCGCCCGAGCGATCCTGAGGCCCTCATCGCCACCGCTTTCAATCTGCTCGGGCCCGACATGGTGGACAGTTCAGACCAGGTCCAGCGGCGCCACAACACCCTCAACGATATGACCGATACGGCGTCGCTGACCTTCCTCGGGCTGACGATCGGTTGCGCGCGCTGTCACGATCACAAATTCGAGCCCCTGTCCCAGCGGGATTATTACCGACTCCAGGCCTTCTTCACCTCTGCCAAGTTTCAGCCCGCCGCGCCCATCCCAACGCCCGCGGAGCGCGCCGCGTACGAGCAAGCGTTGAAGGAATTCAACGAACACCCCAAAGTCCGAGAACTCGCCGAACTGGAGGTGGCCCCGCGGCAGGAAATACGCAAACGCAAAGTCGCACAGCTTTCGCCCGAAGCGCAGATGGCCCACAACACGCCCGCGGATCAGCGCAACGCCGAGCAATCGAATCTCGTTTTGGAAACTTTGGAAAAAGTGAATGTTACGGAAGGCGATCTCGCCGCCGCTTTCAAAGGCGAAGACAAAAAGCGCCGCAAGCAACTCCAGGACGAAGTGGAAAAACTTCCGAAACCAACACCTCTGCCGCAAACGATGGCACTCGTCCCCGAAAACAAACCGGCCAGGGCCCATGTCCTCCATCGTGGCGAGTATTCTCAACCGGGCGACGAAGTTATGCCCGGTTTCCCGGTCGTTCTCGCCGGTCTCGAGGGTTCAGGTCCACCGCCGCCTCAACCGCGCACCGCTCTCGCCAATTGGATTGCGTCGCCCGAAAACCCTCTTACCGCCCGCGTGATGGTGAATCGCATCTGGCAGCATCATTTTGGTCGAGGCCTCGTCACGTCGCCGAGCAATTTCGGCACGCACGGCCAAAAAGCGACGCACCCCGAACTGCTCGATTGGCTCGCCAGCGAATTCATCCGCCGCGGCTGGAGCATCAAGCAAATTCATAAAACGATGCTGATGTCTGCCACGTATCAACAAAGCTCCGCCACAATGGCCGGCGCGAGGGTCGATCCCGAAAACCACCTTTACTGGCGCATGAACCGCATTCGTCTTGAAGGCGAAGCCCTCCGGGACAGCCTTCTGGCCATCAGCGGCGAACTCAAAAACGAGATGGGTGGCCCCGGTGTTTTTCCGCCGATTCCCAAGGAGCTTTTCCAGGGTGCAACCGGTTGGAACGCCAAAGAAAACGATAATTCGCGCCGGAGCATTTACATTTTCGTCCGCCGCAATCTTCGCTTCCCGTTTCTCGAAGTCTTTGACGCCCCCGACAACAATCTGAACTGCCCGGTTCGCGACCAAAGCACCACCGCGCCGCAATCATTGACGTTGCTCAACTCCGACGAGGTTGTCCGCGCCTGCCAGCTCACCGCGAAAAAAGTTGCGGACGAGACCGATCCAATCTCCGCGGCCTACGAATTAATCCTTAATCGCAAGCCCACCTGGAAAGAAACCGAGATCGCCCGCGAATTTCTCGCACGGTATCCGTTGCATGAATTCTGCCGCGCTCTTTTCAATTTAAACGATTTCGTGTATGTCAATTGATGGGATGAATACCTGCCCCGGACCATACGGAAGTTTCACGAGCTCGCGCCGAACCTTCCTGCGTCGGGCGGGCGCGGGTTTTGGGCTGGTCGCGCTGACATCGCTATTGGGCGAACAAGGCCTCCTTGCCGGCGAATCCAACAATCCCTTCGAGCCGAGGACCACTCACTTCCCCGGCAAAGCGAAATGCGTCATTTTCCTGTTCATGTCTGGCGGCCCGAGCCACGTCGATCTTTTCGATCCGAAGCCCGATCTCGTTAAACTTGCGGGCCAGCCGATTCCTGAATCCTTCGGGCAATTCAAAACGCGCCGCGCCGTCGCCAAAAACAAACTTCTCCCGCCCTGCCGTGAATTCAAACCACGCGGTCAAAGCGGCATCGAGATCTCGGATTTCCTGCCCAACATTGCGCAATGGGCCGACGAAATGTGCCTCTTCCGCGGTTGCTACGGCGATAGCGTGACCCATCCCGAGTCGGTTTATCTGATGAACTGCGGCTCGATCCTGATGGGCAAACCGAGTCTGGGCGCCTGGGCTGCCTATGGCCTCGGAACGGAAAACCAAAATATGCCCGCTTTCGTCGTCATGCCTGATCCCGCCGGCTGGGTGAAAGGCGGCGCGCCCGCGTGGGGCAACGGCTTCCTCCCGGCGGCGTATCAAGGCACGATCCTCCGAGGCGGCTCTTCTCCCATTCTCAATCTCAACACACCCAAGGGCGTCTCTGCGGAGCAACAATCCGCCACTGTCGATCTAATCAACCGTCTGAACCGCGAAACACTTCCCGGTGGCGAAGAAAATTCCGAACTCAGCGCCCGAATTTCTTCCTACGAACTTGCTTTCCGCATGCAATCACATGCCTCCGAAGTCGTGGATATTTCCAAAGAAACCGAAGCCACCCGCAAGCTCTACGGCCTCGACCACAAAGTGACGTCCGAGTTTGGTTTGCGCTGCCTGCTCGCCCGCCGCATGGCCGAACGCGGCGTCCGCTTCATCCAACTTTATTGCGGCGACACCAACGGCTGGGACGGTCACAGCGACGTCGAAGGCAACCACGAAAAGCTCTGCGCCGCGAGCGATCTTCCCGTGGCCGGCCTCCTTGCGGATTTAAAATCTCGCGGACTCCTCGATTCCACCCTGGTCGTCTGGGGCGGAGAATTCGGACGCATGCCCATGAGTGAAGGCTCCAACGGCCGGGATCATAATCCACATGGCTTCTGCATGTGGATGGCCGGCGGCGGAATCAAAGGCGGCCAGGTGATCGGCGCCACCGACGCGGTCGGACTGCGCGCGGCCGAGGATCGCACCCACGTCCACGACCTCCACGCCACCATGCTTCACCTGCTCGGCCTCGATCACACCCGGCTTACCTACCGCCACAACGGCCGCAACGAACGCCTCACCGACGTCGCCGGCGAAGTAGTAAAAAAAGCGATTGCGTAACAACATTTCGTCCGGCAGGGCGAAGCCATGACCCCGCCAGTCTGGGGGAAGGCAATCCGGGTCGGCGAGCCAAAGGGAGCGATCTGGGTTTACGTTCATCTGCCGTTCTCCGTGGTTTCCTTACGACATGCAAAATGACCGCTTGGTGGGCTTTGAGGCGAAGAAGGAAGCGGGGATTTTTTTAAACGGGAAATGTGGGATTAAGGGAAAAAAGCGCGAGGCTGGCTTGGCCACCGCTTCAATGCCCAGCACTTCGGCCAAGACTGGATCGCTCTGGAGCCAGGCCACCCGCGAGAATTTGTCCGCCCGCAGAGAATACCTGCCATATAGCGCAGACCCGCATCCTCGGGCATACTCTACCTAACTAAATCCCCTTCCTCATCCCGGCAAAATGTAGATACAAGTTTCCTGAACGCAGCATTTGCCTGCTTCGTACTTGGAACACCCCATTCCCTTCTTGAGCAAACTTTTGCTTTTGGCACTCTTTCGCCATGAATCGGATCGCGGAAAGGTTTGAGCAGTTGAGAAGGACTAAACGCAAGGGTTTCATCGTGTATATCGGAGCGGGCGATCCGGATCTTGCCGCGACCAAACAGCTCGCGCTGGCTTTCGATAAAATTGGCGTGGATATCCTGGAGCTGGGCGTTCCATTCAGCGATCCGCTCGCAGACGGTCTTGTCAACCAACTCGCAGCCCAGCGCGGCTTGGAATCAGGCACCACTCCACGTTCGGTTCTGGAAACAGTGGCGCAAATTCGCCAGACATCCAACATTCCCATTGTTCTCTATATTTATTTCAACCTGATTCACCACCATGGTTTGGAGAAATACGTTCAAGACGCCGCCCGCGCCGGTGTCGATGGGTTGCTCGTTTTGGATTTGCCTCCGGAAGAATCTGAAAATTACGAGCATTTGATGAAGCAGGCCGATCTTTCCACAATTTACCTGGTCGCCCCGACTACGCCCGATGAGCGCATTGAACTCATCGTCAAGCGCGGGACCGGTTTTATTTATTATGTCTCCCGTGAAGGGGTGACCGGCATGCAGCAGAAAGTGGCGGATAATATCGCTCAAATGACCGCCAGAATCAGGGCCCACACCCAGCTTCCCATTGCGGTCGGTTTTGGCATTTCCAATCCGGAACAGGCGCGGACAGTGGCTTCCGTGGCGGAGGCGGTCGTGGTCGGGAGCGCAATTGTGAGCCAAATCGCGCAAGCGGGCAAAGATCGTGGCCTGGTCGAGCGCGTTGCAAAATTCACAAACGGGCTTTTAGAAGCTGTGAAATCCGTGTAAAAAGACGTATGCCAAAAGCCAAGCAAGCAGATCCAAAGGACCCTTACGTGATTATTATGGCGGGGGGCCGGGGCGAACGTTTCTGGCCGGTGAGCCGCGAAAAAACGCCCAAGCAGCTCATAACCCTCCTCGGGAACCGCTCTTTTTTGCAGCAAGCCGTGGATCGCGTCCTTCCGGTCGTTCCGCAGAAAAACATTCTGATCATTACAAACGCGGTTCAGGCCCCCGAGGTCCGCAAGCAGCTCCCGAAAATCCCTAAAGAAAATGTTATTGCGGAGCCAATAGGACGCGATACGTGTGCCGCTGTGACATTGGGAGCCGCACTGGTCGGGGCCCGTTCCACCACCGGTGTCATGGCTGTTCTCCCGGCCGATCACGTCATTCCCGACGAGAAAAAATTCCAACAAACCCTCGCGGATTCATTCGATCTCGCCAGCCGGGGTCGGGTCATTGTCACGATTGGGATCAAGCCGACTGAACCCGCCACGGGCTACGGCTACATTCAAATGGGTGAAGTGTTGCCTGCTCCCTCCGGCGCAAAGAAGTACAAAACGGTCTTCCGCAAAGTCGAGCGCTTCGTGGAAAAACCCTATTACGATCGCGCCGTGGAATACGTGAACAGCGGGAATTATCGCTGGAACGCCGGAATGTTCATCTGGTCTTTTATTACCATCACGGAAGGCCTGCAAAAACATCAACCCGAAATGGCCGAGGCCTGCCAGCGTTGGTTCAAAGTCGCCGGAACACCAAAGCTCGATAAAACTTTGGCCAAGGAATATCCCGAAATTAAAAAAATCTCGATCGACTTTGCCCTTCTCGAACACGCGCAGAACGTTGTTGTGGCAGAAGGCGATTTCGCCTGGGACGATCTCGGTTCATGGACATCGATAGGCCGCCACCTCCAAGCCGATCCGGAGGGGAATTGCGCCGTCGGTGACTTCATTCACGTCAATGGTGAGCGGAATATTATTTTCGACGCGCGCACAAAGAACCGGACGCCGGTCGCGATAGTCGGTTTGCGGGATGCAATTTTGGTCCAAACGGACGATGTGACCCTGCTTGCCCACAAATCTCAGGCTCAGAAAGTAAAGGAAATGGTCAAGAAACTGAGCGAAACAAAAGAATACAAGAAGCTCGTTTAGTTTTTGAAATCCGAAAAGTTACAGGCAAATTGAAGGCTTCAACCGGCAAAATGCGCAAGCGCTGGAGCAAAGATGAAACGTAAACTTAACAAACTCGCACTGGTCAGTTTCATCTTTGGCCTCGCAGGCATTCTCACCGCCCTCACCCGCGCTGGCGGTGTCCCTGTCCTGGCAATTCCATTGGGGATTGTGGCGGTCCTGTGCAGCGCTGGGGCCATCGTCTCTATTCACAAGAAACCCATTTTGGGGCGCGGCACCGGGTTCGCCGTTTCGGGGGCATGCCTCGGGGCGGGCGGCACACTGTTCAGCGTTGTCTTCATTAGCGGCATGGTGGCCAAACAGATGGATCATTCCCGAGCACAACAACAGCAAATGGCCCAGTTGGAAAATGTGGCGGAACGAAACCCGATCCGGAACGAACCTGCGGCCGATTTTAGTTCAAACCTCCCCATCATTGTCCTGCGGACGGATGGACGATCCATTTCCAGACGAGGTGAAACAATGGCGCGCGCCAGTTTTTTTGATGTAGGCACTGGCCGCGCTTCTACTCACGCCGTGCCTGCTTATGAAGGCCCAATCACGATTCATATGCGCGGCAGCACGACAATGCAATTGCCCAAGCATTCATTCACCTTCCACACCCTGGATAACGACACAAACCAGACGAAGGTTTCTTTACTGGGCTTGCCCAAAGAAGAAGACTGGATTCTTTACGCCCCCTTCGAGGACAAAACAATGATCCGCGACGTTCTGGCCTATGAGTTAAGCCGTCGCATGGGTCACTACGCGCCCCGCACGAAATACGTCGAGCTTTTCATCAAGCGCTCAGGCGGAGAGCTGACTATGCGGGATTACGCCGGGGTCTATGTTCTGATGGAGAAGATCAAACGCGGGCCAGATCGGGTAAACATTGCGAAGCTCAAACCCGAGGATTCTTCGGAGCCAGCCATCACCGGCGGTTACATTTTCAAGCGGGACCATGGCGAACACCAGGGAGATCGTTTCCACACCTCGCACGGAGGTGGGCCCTATTTTTTCATCTATCCCAAACCTCAAGAGATTACTCCGCAACAAAAGACCTATCTGGCCCGTTATCTGAATTCGTTTGAAACCGCGCTTTACGGCCCGCAATTCAGTGATCCCCAAAAAGGTTATGCCGCCTATCTCGATGTTGATTCTTTCATTGATGCCCATTGGCTGATCGAGCTTGGGAAAAATGTCGATGGTTTTCGCTACAGTTGCTTTCTCACCAAGGATCGCGGCGGCAAGCTCAAACCCGAACCGCCCTGGGATTGGAATCGTTCCTTCGGAAACGCCAATTATTATGACGGCGGAGATGAAGATGGCTGGTACTGGCCGCACCTTCGGCCAAACGAGATTTCCTGGTATCGCCAGTTAAAAAACGATCCCGAATTCATGAAACGCTGCCGGGCGCGCTGGGCCGAACTGCGCAAGACTGTGTTTGCCCCGGCGCAAATCAACGCTTTTATCGACCAAACCGCCTCGCAACTGACCGAAGCCCAGGCGCGCAACTTCCAGCGCTGGCCCATTCTCGGCCAGCAAATTACCTGCAATTATTACGTCGGCGATTCCTACCAGGACGAAGTGCAATGGCTCAAGAAGTGGATCGAAAAGCGGGTTGCCTGGATCGATCGGCAGATGCGGACCCAAACCGCTGAGGCCATGCGGGATCAGGAGTAATCTTGAATGGATATTCAAGCGGCGTATCTCAAAGAGCATTACAGATGCTCCGCTTGGGGACATATTCTGGAGAAATGCGCCTCGCCACAATAAAGGGCTTTTCGACAATTGTCGCACTCCTTTGCTTTGCTTCACTGCTTCCTCCCCTTTGCGCTGCCACGGTTAGAGAGGCAATTACATCGGCAAAGGATATTCTCCGCCTTACCGCAGATGAGGCAGCAAAGGAATTCCCAGTGAGCCTGCGTGGCGTGGTCACGTTTCTCGATCCGAATCAGAGGCTGTGGTTTCTGCAGGATAGCTCGGCCGGAATTTATTTTTACCCCAGCCAGGTGGACTCGGTAATTGGAGCGGGAGACGAGATAGAATTGCGCGGTGTCACGGGAAAAGGTCTCTATTCACCTTTTGTTTACAAATCGATTCTTAAGCGCGTTGGAACGGGAATTTTCCCAAAGCCCAAACCAATCACTCTTCCGGAAGTTTTGTCCGGAGCCTACGATTGCCAATGGGTGGAGGTCGAAGGCGTGGTTCAAAAGCTAAAAAAGGATAGTTCGACTCTTCTTCTGGAAATTGGCGCCGGAAAACAAAAATTACAGGCCCAATTGTTCGCCGGCGGCGAAGGAATCGACGAAAAGTGGATTGATTCCAAAGTCAGATTGACCGGTGTCGCGGCGGCCGCATTTGATGCACAGGAACATTTAAAAGGATTCAATATCTACGTATCAAACGGAACCAACATTCTGCGCTTGGAGCCGGGAAACAATGCCTGGGAGAGTCCCGTCTACAGCACACGACGATTGTTCCAATATTGCCCACCGGAACTGAAAGATCATCGCCGGCATACGCAGGGCGTGGTGCTTCTTTCCTGGCCGGATGAGACTTTCTTTATTCAGGATTTGGAGGGGATTCTACGCGTTCAAGGCCGCGGTAACTCCGAAATCGTGCCGGGAGACAGAATCGAGGTTATCGGTTTTCCTTACGAAGATAAAAATGGGGATTGCCTGATCGAGGCGGAGGTTCGCAAGAAAGGAAAGGAAGCGTTACCACGGACGACTGCAGTTCATGCGGAATCCTTGCGTCGCGCCAAAAAAAGTGGCGAAATCGTTCGCGTGGCGGCAGAGATTGCAGCGGTCGAGAAATCTTCTGCAGGTTATGCCGTTTTGCTCGCAAGAGTGGGGACGAATATCCTCCGAATTATTGCTCCCCCCAAAACCACACTAAATCAGTTCTCCCCGCCAACCGCAGTGCTGGTTACAGGATTGCTGGATTACGAGCGAAAAGAGATTTGGCCCTCCAAACCTCAAACTATTGAAGTAATCGCGAATCTGCCCCTTCCAAACAGCAATTCTTCTGCGTATTGGGCCGTTGCGGTCCTGTTCATTGCCGGGATTGGCGGCCTTTACTTCATTCGAAGAAACACCGCACATGTTCAGTTCGTGCAAGAAAAAGCTTCGCGTGACCGGGAACGCACCATCTTGATACAGAATCGGGAGAGCCTGGCTAGAGATTTGCATGATGGGATTATTCAGTCTCTTTACGCAATTGGCCTGAACATTGAAGACTGCAAATGTGTCGCCCAGGAAAAGCCCGAGGGGTTGGATAAGCGGCTTCAAAGCGTGCTCAATGATCTGAATGGCGTAATTGGGGAAGTCCGAAATTTCATCGGCGGCCTTAAATCTGAAGGGTTGCGACCCGAAGAAATAAAGCCCGCCCTCAAATCCCTGGTCCTGACTTTGGGAGGTTCCAATTCCTCGAAATTCCTGCTCGATCTTGAGCCGGGCGCCGCGGAAACCTTATCTTCTCCTCAAGCCACCCATTTACTGTATATTGCCCGTGAAGCCATGAGCAATAGCTTGAAACATTCAGGCGCGAAACAGATACTTATCTCCTTACGTCGCGTCGGGCAACAAAAAGTCCAATTTGAAGTTTCTGACAACGGGAGAGGGTTTAATCGCGAAACTCTCGAATCAAGCGGGTGGGGATTAAAAAACATCATGGCTCGGGTGAAAGAGATGGGAGGCCAATGCGAGATTATCTCCAAGCCACTGCAGGGGACTAGAATAGTCATTGATCTTGGAACTGGTGGCATCGGAATTTGATGAACAAGACACGAATTCTCCTGGTTGACGATCACGAAATGGTCCGCGTAGGCCTTCGCACTTTGCTCAGCCGGCACGACTCAATTGAGGTGGTCGGCGAAGCAAATAGTGTGGAGACGGCGCGCGCTGCGATTCTTGCGACCCAGCCTGACCTCATCCTCTTGGATGTTCGCCTTCCGGACGGGAGTGGTTTTGACCTCTGTGAATTTGTCCATACTCTGCCGCACTCTCCCAAAATTCTGATCCTTACCTCCTTTGCGGATAAGAAGGTCATCCTCTCGGCGATGTCTGCCGGGGCCGACGGCTACCTATTGAAGGAAATCGATTCCAATGCGTTGCGGGATGCGATTGTTCGAGTGATGACCGGCCAATCCATTCTCGATCCGAGCATCACGCAGACGGTCATGGAGGCGCTCAGGGATCGTCAAAAGAACCCAGCAAAGGGCAAGGACCTTTCACCCCAGGAAATGAAGGTTCTTGCTCTAGTTGCGGAAGGCAAGACCAACAAAGAAATCGGAGCGGCTCTTCAATTAAGCGAAAAAACAGTTAAAAACTATTTCAGCAATATTCTCGATAAACTGGACCTCGCCCGCCGGTCACAAGCGGCTGCTTTCTACGTAAGTAATTTTAGTTCAGGCTCTTGAAAAATCTCCTGCCGATGGAAAGTGAATAGGGCCATATGGCTCTATTCTCGTTCCCTCCTTGGCCCTATTCCTGCTTAAAGGGTTTTTGACAACGTTTCAAGAAAATGAAGATCGATTTGGCAAACCGCCCTCCAAGGATCTGTTCAGTCTCAGGCTTACCCCTGCGACGGAGACAATCCCGTTCGAGCGCGGCCTTCACATTGGCTGAGTTGGTGGTGGCTATCGCCATTGCCGCGATGGTCATGGGAGGCTTAATCAATGGATACATCCAATCTGCCCGGCGGGCAGAGTGGTCAGCCTACTCTCTTGCCGCGCAATCACTGGCGATGCAACGTCTTGAACAGGCCCGGGCCTGCACATGGGACCCACTGGGTTACCCCGCCGTCGATGAGCTGGTTGCTACCAACTTCCCAGTGCAAATAAACATTCTCGATATTCCGATCTCCAAGACAAACATCGTCTACGCGACTAACACCACCACCATAAAATTCATTGCCACCAACCCACCGCTCAAAATGATCACGGTGAACTGTACCTGGAATTTCATGCGCAAGAGAAATTTCACCAACAGCGTTGCAACTTATCGCGCCCCGAATCAATGAGAACGCAGCGAAAATCTTTTCCAGGGATGAGAGCGCAGGGGGCGTTCAGCATGGTCGAAATGATGGTTGCCATGTCGGTACTGCTGCTGGTGCTGGCAGGCATCCTCAGTTCTCATGTCTTTGGGATGCGAATGTTCCAGATCTCACGCTCGAAGCTCGGCGCCAGCGACGAAGCCCGCAAAGCCATTAGCATGCTCGTCCAGGAAATTCGCACGGCCAAACTGGTCAAGCTGGGGGACGGGACTCTGACTAAATTCACCGAGGTGGGCATAAACTCGCCACAAAAGGGAAGTGCCATCCAGATTTACCCTTCGACCGACACAAACGATTTTGTTCGTTATTTTTGGGATAGTGGAGACAAGAAACTAAAGCGGACCACCGACGCGACGAATTCCGTCGCGGTCGTGGCCAATTCGATCACGAACAGCCTGGTATTCACCGCGGAGGATTTCCAGGGGAATATCCTGACCAATAATGAGAACAACCGGGTGATCGGACTGACCCTTCAATTTTACCAAATCCAATATCCGATCGTTCTGATCGGACCTGGACAATATTATGACTACTACCAACTTCGAACCAAAATCACTCGCAGAGCGCTTGAATAAGCCGAGACGCCGCAAAAAAGCGGCCTACGCGCTGATCTTTGTGCTGATGTTTACCGCCGTGGGCCTGGTGGCGCTGGGGGGCGCTTTGCAATGGACTTCCAGCAACGCCAGACAAACCGAGCGCAATAATAATTATTTCATTGCCTGCGCCGCGGCGGAAGCAGCGACCGAGAAAGTCTTAACTTCGGTTTCCACCGATTTTCAAGGGAAAGGTGAAGGAGAAGTTTACAATAAGCTTGGCACTTACCGGTCAATGACTCCAACCAGCGGTGACGATTCATATTGGGGAAACATTACCTTTTCCAACGCCAAAGGGGGCAATGGCGCTTCTTACATAGACCGGACGACTTCCTGGATGTATACCAATCTCGTTTCGCAATACGCCGGGCTAAAAGGCATGGCCGCGACCTATCGAATTGTGTCGAATGCATCAGTGCCTCAGCGTACCGGCCCTCCAATTGTCGCCGGGTTGAGGCAGGATGTTCAAGTGGCCTCAGTCCCTATTTTCCAATTCGCAATTTTCTATACTCCTGACCTTGAGATCAATCCGGGTCCACCTATGACAGTGAATGGACGAGTGCATGGAAACTCGGCCATCTGGCTGCAGCCCCAGGCCGATTTGACCTTCCTCGATCACATCACAAGCGTCGGAACGATGCAGACAACCAAATCTCCATTGGATCCGACTTCACGCACGCCCGGCACCGTTATTTATAAAGCTGAGCACGACGCTAAAGTGAGTTCGCTAACACTGCCCATAGGGACGAATAACAGTCCTGCCGCAGTTCATTCTGTGGTGGAGATTCCTCCCACGAGTGAAGATCCGACCTCGGCTATCGGCAAGCAACGCTACTATAACAAGGCTGATTGCATTGTCCTGGTTTCAAATACAACCGTCACCGTCAAGAGCGGCTATTTGAACAATTTCGCGACAGTTATCCCATGGCTTCAAGCCAAGTCGTTTATCGCCACTAACGTCAGCTTCTACAACAAGCGGGAAGGCAAAACGGTGCAGGCCACCCAGATCGACGTAGCGGCATTAAGGGCCTACAATGCCACGAACATTCTTTTGGGCCCCCTTCTTGGCCGGGATATTTCTTCAATTTATGTAGCTGATATGCGCTCACAAACTTCCAGCACCGAATCCGGAGTCAAATTAGTAAACGGGCAAACGCTTCCCAATCTGGGTTTGACCGTGGCTTCTCCCAATCCAGTCTACATTCAAGGCAATTACAATTGCCCAACCGCCGCTCTTGGAACTACAAATACCGCCGGCACGAGACCCGCCTCAGTTATCGGAGACGCCGTTACCATTCTTTCCAAAGCCTGGAATGACTCGAATTCAAGCAAGGGCCTCTCCAATCGAATTGCCCAGGACACAACGGTAAACGCGGCGCTTCTCGCTGGCATCGTTCCGAGCAACGGAACTTATTACAGCGGCGGCGTCGAGAATTTCCCACGCTTTCTTGAGGACTGGTCAGGTGGTGTCGTTTTCACCTACAACGGCTCAATGGTGGTGATGTACTACAGCCAAATTGCCACAGCGCCCTGGGGGGGATCAGATGTTTACAGTCCCCCGACTCGCCGCTGGTCCTTCGACTTTAATTTCATGGACGCGACCAAGCTGCCGCCTTGCACTCCTTCTCTGCTTACAACCATTCGCGCAAGCTGGGCCATGATCCAACCGGGAAAGATAATGTAATAATGAAAAAGCTTCTCCCTTTTATTCTGTTGTTCGGAATTTTGACCCTCCGCAGCGAACAATTCACGCTTCTCAAGAAAGTAGAGAGCATCCCCGAGAATGGGCAAGTAACCCGTGTTGAACTTCAAACGGATGCCGGAAAATTTTCCTTTATTCCGCCCGCAAATTGGCTCTCCCAGGTGAATTCGCCGGATAAAAGCGTCGTTTTTAAGTCCCCCGCGCTTCAAACCACCATTCTTTTTAGAATATCCACCAACCAATTGCCGAATGCTTCCGCGATCAAGCAAGCTGTTCAAAAGGAATTTGAGGGAAGCAAAATTGAGGAATTCAAATGTTATGGCCAAAATCGAGAGGGCCTGGGCTTTTCGGTTTCTCGACCGGTTGGCGGCGGAGTTATGTACATGAGCAAGCTGGGAGTCTTCCCCGGCCCAAATGGAATTGCCGAGTTGCGCATCACCGCCCCCTCCCAAAACGCCGAGCAGCTCGAACCAATTTGGACTTCCTTGTTGAATTCGTTTCGTTGGGAAGATTCGCAGGCGCAACGCTGAAAATGCTTGCGCGTAGTTCTAAGCCGCGGCGACAAACTCCGTAATGCCGAAGGCCATTGCCAATGCGCAAATCAGCGTTTTCAATATGGTTTGCCTCTGAGCATATCCTAAGCGAAACTTCGTTTTGCGAATGGATACCGACGCATATCTGCCCCCAGCGGTCTGCAATCTGATCGAGCGACAGCCTTCCGCTCACAGCCTGCTCCGTGAGTTCTATTCGGATGAGGAAATCTATCGCCTTGATCTCGAGCGGGTCTGGCGAAAGGGGTGGCTCTTCGCAGGTCACTCATGCGAGATTCCAGCCTCCGGGGATTACTTCTCGCTTGAAGTCGATAAAGACTCGCTCATCGTCGTTCGTGGGGATGATGGCCAGGCCCATGCCCTGCATAATGTCTGCCGCCATCGGGGTTCCTTGATTTGCGAGGACGCCTGTGGCCACCTGAAAAAGCTTGTCTGCCCGTACCACCGGTGGACCTACACTCTGGATGGCAGTTTGTTCCACGCCCCCGGAATGCAGGAGGATTTGGATAAATCCAAGCTTGGCCTCAAATCAGTAGCCATTCGCGAAGTCCAAGGTTTGATTTTCGTTTGCCTCGCGGAATCGCCATTAGACTTTAACCCCGCCGGAGACGTTCTTTCCGATTTCGCCCGGCCACAGGGATTTACTCGGTCCAAAGTTGCAAAGGCGGTCGATTACCTGGTGAAAGCGAACTGGAAATTGGTTTGGGAAAACAATCGTGAGTGCTTTCATTGCAATGCCAATCATCCGCAATATATCAAAGCCAATTTCGATCATTACAACGCAGACGACACTAGCCCACGGATTCGCGAACAAATCGCTGCCGTCGTCAGTCAAAGCGAAGCGCGGTGGGCCGCCGCCGGTCTCGCGGTCACCCACAAACAAACTGGCATGACCTCCTTCCCCGATGCCGAGCGCAACATCTGGTATTCGGCCAATCGCACTGCGCTCGTCGATGGCTACGTCAGCGAAACCATGGATGGCCAGCAGGTCGCGCCTTTGATGGGAGATTACAAGGACGCCGAAGTAGGAACAGTCCGCATGCGAACCCTCCCAAATTTTTGGAATCATTCGAGCTGCGATCACGGTGTCAGCACACGGCTCCTGCCCGCTGGACCCCAACTCACCGCCATCCGCGTCTGGTGGCTTGTGGACGCCAACGCAGTGGAGGGCCGCGACTACGATCTGTCAAAGCTCCTGCCCTTTTGGCAACTCACTTCCGAACAGGACTGGGTGATTTGCGAGCGCCAGCAACGCGGCGTCAATTCCAGCGCCTACACTCCAGGTCCTTATTCGACCTATAAAGAATACAATGTCGATGCCTTCGTTCGCTGGTACTTAAAGCAATTGCAAAAGCCATGAGCCAAATCTCAGACGCGGAATTCATCATTATCGGCGGAGGCGCGGTCGGTTGCGGCGTGGCCTACAGCCTCGCTCAAGCCGGCGTCAAGGACATGCTCCTGATCGAGCGCGCCGCGGATGTCGCCCAGGTCACTTCCGCGCAAGGGGCTGGGTTATGCGGCCAGCCTCGCTCGACTTTGGAAAGGACCCGTCTGGCAATGCATTCGGTGAAAACCTTCCGCGAACTCCAGCGCGACCCCAAGGTGCAGCCGGAATGGCACGAGGTCGGTTCGCTTCGTATCGCCTTAACCGACCGCCGGGTTGAAGAATTTCGCCAGCTCAAATCCATCGCCGATCAGGCGGGCCTTGAAACGGAATTGATCGATAAATCCCAGGCCTTGCGCCTTTGGCCCATGATGCAATTTGATGAAGCCAGGGCCATTCTTTGGTGCCCATCTGACGGCTACATGAAACCTTATGCCGTGGCAAGTTCCTACGCGTATCAATGTCGAAAGCTCGGCGTCCGCATCGCTACCGACACGCTCGTGGAAGCCCTTTCCCAAAAAGATGGCCGGGTGACCGGAGTTAAGACCAACCGAGGCGCGGCCTCCTGCAAATACGTAATCAATGCCGCGGGCGCGCATGCCTATCACATCGCGAAACTTGTCGGCCTGGAACTTCCCATCGTCCCCGTGCGCCACGAATATTTCGTCACCATTCCCATGCCCGGCCTTACTCCTGACCTTCCCTGTTTTCGCGTGCCCGACCTCACCCTCTATGGCCGTCCCTGCGACGCCGGCTTATTGCTCGGCGGTTGGGAGACCCAATCTCTGCAGACCGATCCCCGCGAGTACGATCTCCACAGCCAACCGCCCCCTGTCGATCCCGACTGGACTGTCCTCAATCAATTCGAGCAACAATTCACTCGCCTCCTTCCCCATACTACCGGGGTCGAGAAAACACGCGTTGGTCGCGGCTGGCCAACATTCACTCCTGATGGCCGTTTCATTATTGGCGAAAGCTCCCGTGTGAAAGGCTTCGTTATGGCCGGCGGATGTAATGCGCATGGGATTAGCGGCTCAGCGGGCATTGGGCGTTTGCTCGTCGAATCCATTTTTGAGAAGAACCCTTCCGATTACGTCAAGAGCCTCAGTCCCGATCGCTTTCCAGAAGGAAGTTGGAATTGGAAAGACGCGCGCCGCGAGGCCGCTCGGGTGTACGAGACTTATTACGGCGTTTAAACCCGCCAGGGCCAATGCCAGGGGGCCCAACATGGACTGAGATTTCAGAGTTCCATCAAAGCCGCACAAAGGTTATGGACGAAAGCCAGATTGTCCGCCTGCAAATATTGCATCGTGCCGCCCATTCTGGAGAAACTTTTGCAGAAGCGGAGATAGTAGGCCGGGTTGCTCTTGGGAGGCTCGCCCTGGGTCCAATCCCAATTCCCGCCGTCCTGGAGATCGACTACGTAGATTGAATGGCCGCTGACGATGGGCCTGCTTGCCTGGATTCGCAGATTGTTTACGCAACTAAGACTTTTTTCGAAAACCTGCGGGCCCATGATTGCGGAACCCACTGATAAAACGACCCCGCCATCGAGCTGTTCCACCGCTGCGCCGAATAACTGAAAATCCCAACCGGCGGCGCGGCCAATGAGCGCCCCGTTGAACATGGGATGGTTCGCGATAATATCGTAGCCAATCCCGGGATGGACCGTGAGAGGAATTTGGCGCTTGAAAGCGGAGCAAATTATAGATGCTTGCTTCCATCGATGTTCCAGCCGGCAAGGCCCTTCCGGAACGTGTCCGCGGTTCATAGCCGCGAGCAATTCCGAGCCAGCGGCACTGAGGACATCTCCTGGGAATTGTTGCAGCAGTTGATCCAATTGAGCCAGAGACGGGAATTCGGCCCCATCTTCGGCAATAAACCTTCCCAGCGCCGTTCCATAGCCTTCCTGACGCAGGCTTCCTGCATAAAGGGCCAGGTGAATGCTGCGTCCCGTTTCGTCCCATGTTCCAAACGTGCCTGTCTCAACGTTCTCTTCGACACTTTCGGTGGAACGTCCAAGCCAGGCATATTCCCAATCATGAATCGTTCCCGCGCCGTTTGTGGCCAAATGAGTGATCCAGCCGTTTTCCATCATCCGATCCAGAATCAGCGCCGCGCCGTTCCGCAATAGATGCGCCCCGTAAATCAACATCACTGAAGCCTCTCGCTCCCGGGCCAAAATAATTCTTTGAGCGCACTCCTTCACGATTTGCGTCCCGCGCTCAGTCAATACCGGCGCCGGCGCATCTGGCTGAACCAGGATTTGTTCCACCGTGGTCAAACTCTTTCGGGTTTCCAAGGGAAATACCTTCACCCTTTCCAGGGGAAGGGGCGCTGGCCAGGGCGGAATTGGGAAACGACGCGGCATTAGTTTCCAAGAATTTTGGAGAGCAGCGGCCGAGCGTCGCGAAAATCGGGAATAACAACGTCAGCGCCTACGCCCAGCAAACGATTGCGTTTCCATTCATCAATTTTTCCAGAACCGTTGTTGGCTTCGTCGCTGGCCACTGCAACCGCCAAACCACCCGCCTCTTTTGTATTCTGGATTTCCACGTAGCCGTCTCCGAAGGCAAGCAGGCGATCTCCGGGAATCGAGTTCTCGCGCAAGATGCGTTCAATCACCATTTTCTTGGAGAACTGTTTGTAATCATCTTTTGCGCCATAAATCCGGCTCCCAAAAAACTCTGTCACACCGAGCAGTTCCGATTCGCGTTTGACAAAAGGCTCGTCCGTCCCGCTGGCCAGGTAAAGATTCATCCCGCGCTTGCGCAAGTTTTCGAGCAGAGGCCGCGATCCAAAAACTAAAAAGTCCTCCGGTTTATACCGTCCCTTCCTCAGCCCCTCCACCCGATCATTGATCTTGTTCTCCAACCGGCGCAGGTATTCATGCTTGTACCAGAGGGGTTCCTGCGGGCTGCCACCACGTTCCTTCACCCGCTCCCCAAGCTGGATCATTTGATAAATGGTCTGCTTGCCGTTCAGTTTCATCATGTCGTCAAAGAGCATTTCGCTGACCGCTTTTGGATCATCATCCGTGCGCGCGGGGAGCATCTCGACAAACATGCCCAGCATGACCGCGGGCCAGCCCTCCCGGATCAGCGAAAGCGTCCCGTCAAAATCAAACAACACATGACTGATCGCGGGACGCGGCTCGAATCCATCGGCGAATTCGACATATCCTTCAAACTCCTGAGTCTTCGTCATTTGGCGCCGCATCTACAACCATACGGCCAGAAATGTCAAATCGGGCTCACTTGGGCTTTCTGAAGTGTCTTAGCGCCATCCGAACGATCACAAGGCCCAACAGTTCGGTTGGGGCGAGCTTGCCTTGGGCAAATTGCTGGATAAGATTCTCAATCACAATGGCGGAAGCAGCACCAACCAGATTGATGACCGAAGAGGAATTCCTTGCTTTTGAGAGAACCGCGGAGGTTAAGCACGAATTCTTTCGGGGAGAGGTTTTCGCAATGGCCGGGGCCAAACGCGATCATAGCCTTATATCCGCTAATTCTATCTGGCATCTTCGAACAGTTCTTGGCTCTCGTGGTTGCCAAGTGTATGACAGCGACCTCTACGTCAAAGTTGAGGCGACCGGCTTATTGACCCATCCTGATGTCACAATAGTCTGTGGAGAACGCGCGCTCGTTGGCGAATCGCAGGACATCCTGGTGAATCCAACCTGTATCGTGGAGGTTTTGTCCGAGAGCACCGAAGCCTATGATCGCGGGACAAAATTTGACCATTACCGTTTGATCCCTTCGTTGACGACATATCTACTAATCAGCCAGATCGAACCGCGTATCGAGCAATTCCTGCGGGAGAACGATTTCGTGTGGCAGAATCGCGTTGCACACGGCTTGGAAGCAACCATGGAGCTTCCCGTGCTCGGAGTCAGCCTGTCATTGGCAGAGATTTTTTCAGGAATAAAGTTTGGAGCTATCCCGAAGCGGAATCTGGAAAG
>JADMIO011054788.1_pt1 | contig 24415 bp, 21 predicted proteins | sample 8958161 | NCBI WGS metagenome assembly JADMIO01 (sample SAMN16585339, study PRJNA669376) | soil metagenome | isolation source: Crop rotation soil | place: USA: Cullars Rotation, Alabama | collected 2011
GTTCGCCGACCTGCCCGCGATCCAGGCCGACAAGCGCCTGCCCTGACGAACCGATCAGCCGCGTCCTGGAGATTTACGTGAATCGTCACCAGAATTTGCCGCCGATCTTTCGATGACCGAATCCAGGCAGCCGAATCTTCTGTTCCTGTTTTCGGACCAGCACGCGCAGCGCATCGCGCGCTGCTATGGCGATGCGGTGGCCGAGACGCCGCATCTCGATCGGCTCGCCGCTCTAGGCGTCACGTTCGACAACGCGTACTGCCCGTCGCCGTTGTGCGTGCCGTCCCGGATGTCGATGCTGACGGCGCGCCATCCGTACGCGCAGGAATGCTGGACCAACGACGACTACCTGCGCTCCGATGCCGCGACGTGGCTACATTCGCTCGGCGCCGCCGGCTATCGTCCGCTGCTTGCCGGTCGACTGCATTCGATGGGTCCCGACCAGATGCACGGCTATGCCGAACGCACCGTCGGCGACCACAGCCCCAACTGGGGCGGCGTGCCGCGACACAATCTCGGCGTTCTCGACAAGGCCAACGATCCGTGGCGCGAGAGCCTGCTCCGTTCGGGGATCGGTCAATCGGCGTATCAGGTCAAGGACCAGGCAACGGCCGATTCGGCCTGCGACATCCTGCGCGGTATCGCGACGCGGCGTCGCGAAGGCGATCGCAAGCCGTTCTGCCTGACGGTCGGATTCCTGTTGCCGCATCCGCCGTATGTTGCGTGGCGCGAGGATTACGAGCGCTTCGCAGGCCGCGTGCCGCCGCCGCGTCATGGCAAGCCCACCGACACCGATCACGCATGGGAAGCATGGTGGCGCGAGAACCGCGGCATCGCCCAGGTGAGCGACGACGAGACCATGCGCGCGCGCACCGCGTACTACGGACTCACTTACCGCATCGACGCGCTCGTCGGCCAGGTGCTCGACGCATTGCGCGACAGCGGCCTCGACGACGACACGCTGATCGTCTACTCGACCGACCACGGCGATCATCTCGGCGAGCGCGGATTGTGGTGGAAGCACTCGCTGTTCGAAGATTCGGTCAAGGTGCCGCTGATCGTTTCGTGGCCGGGCAAGCTGCCGCGAGGCGAGCGCCGCGGGCACATCGTCAACCTCACCGATCTCGCGTCGACGATGATCGATGCGCTTGGCGCGCCGGCGTTGCCGCATGCGCAGGGTCGCAGCTTTCTCGGAGTTGCACGCGATGCGCGCGCGCCATGGTCCGACGAGACATTCACCGAGCACTGCACCGACACCACTCCCGCATGGACCGGCGGCCGCTCGGTGCAGCAGCGCATGGTGAGGCAGGGTCGCTACAAGCTGATCTACTACCACGGCGAGCCGTTGCAGCTGTTCGATCTCGATACGGATCCGCACGAGCGCAACGACCTGTCACGCGATCCGAAGCACGCCGACGTACGCGAAGCGCTGCTCGCTCGCGTCCTCGACGGCTGGGATCCCGAATTCATCGCGCGTCGCATTCGCGAGCGGCGGATGGACAAGAACATCATCGACCAGTGGGCGCGCACGGTCGGACCGCACGACGAGTTTCGCTGGCAACTCGAGCCTTCGCTCAATCGGCTGGAAGCGAGCGCGTGACCGGAGTGACTCCGCGATGACTCATCGCGTCCGCATCGATCCAACGTCCGATAGAGCGACGAGCGGGCCCGACGCACCATGGCCGGCTATCGGCCTGGGTTGTGCTTCGCTCGGACAGCCGTCGATCGACGACGCCACTGCCGAGCGCGTCATCGCTCGCGCGATCGAGCACGGTATTCGTTTCTTCGACGTCGCGCCGCTCTATGGCGGCGGCCTCGGCGAGTGCCGACTCGGCCGGGCACTCCAGGCCTCGGGCCTGCCGCGTGACGACTACGTGCTGTGCACCAAGACCGGCGTCACGCGCGCGTTCGGACAAGGTGCGATTCCGCCCGGCGGGACGCGCCGGCGCGAAGCCGATACCTGGAACTACAGCGAAGCGGCGACGCGCGCATCGATCGAACGCAGCTGCGAGCGGCTCGGCGTCGTTCATCTGCACGATGTCGAGCATCACGTCGACCAATGCCTCGAAGCATGGACGGCGCTCGACGCGCTGCGCGACGAAGGCGTCGTCGGCGCGATCGGCATCGGATCGAACTGGCCGGAGCCGGTATCCACATTGCTCGATCGAAGAAGGTTCGATGCGTTCCTCCTCGCGGGGCGATACACGTTGCTAGACCAGTCCGGTGCGACGCTGATCGGCCGTGCGGGCCGCGATCGCGTTCGTGTCGTTGCCGGCGGCGTGTTCAACTCCGGGATACTCGGCTCGTGGCCGCCTTCGAGCGCAACGTTCAACTACGATGCGGCGCCGCCGGCGATGCTCGAGCGTGCGTCGAGGATCGCCGCGATCTGCGAAAGACACCGCGTTGCAATCGGCGCGGCGGCAATGCAATTCGTTCTCATGAACCGCGATATCAGCACGATGCTGATCGGGCCCACGAGCGTCGAAGAGCTCGATCGCAACGTCGCGAATCTCGACCATCCGATTCCCGATGCGCTCTGGATCGACTTGGGCGACGCGGGCCTCGTTCCGCGCGCAAAACAGGAGGAGGCGGTCGATGCGCATTGACGCGCACCTCCATTTCTGGCGCCCCGAATGCGGGTTCGACAATCGGCCGGTTGTCGACAACGCCGCGTATCGCCGCGACTTTCTTCCCGATGACGTACGGCCGGCGATGCTGGCGAGCGGCATCGACGCCGCGATTCTCGTGCAGACCTGCCCCCAGGTCGAGGAGACCGACTGGCTCGTTGATCTCGCGCACGACATCGACTGGATCGTCGGCATCACCGGCTGGGTAGATCTGGATTCGGATCGCGTCGACTATCGCGCGCTGATACAGCAACCCAAGGTCGTCGGTATCCGCGCGCAGCTTCGACGCATCGCCGACGACGCATTCATCGAGCGTCCACGCGTCGTCGCGAACATCAATCGCGCGCTCGAGTCGGGACTCAACGTGACGCTGCTGATCGAGCGACGTCACTATCCTCACGTGGAGCGCGCGCTGCCGCAACTGGCGCCCGGCCCGCTGACCATCAATCACCTCGGCCTCGCATTTCCCGACGTGCTGCGTGCGGACTGGCGCGCGACGATGCGTCGTCTCGCGTCGCGCGAACAGGTATACATGCAGCTGTCGGGCGTGCCGTTCCTCTATGGCGCCTCGTGGGACGACAACGCGGATGCGGAGTCGTTGATGGACGAGGCGCTCGACCTCTTCGGCCCCGATCGTTTGCTGTTCGCGAGCGACTGGCCGATGATGACGCGCTTCACCGACTACGGCTCATGGGTCGAGGCGGTCGAGAAGTTCATCTCGAAGCACAACCTGTCATTGACGGACAGCGACGCGATCTTCGGCGGCAACGCTCTGGCCGCGAATCCACGACTCGCTTCATCGCTCGCCGTCGCGTGACTCTTCACCCACTCAAACGACAACGCAAATGAAACGATCACAGATCAACGCGGCGATCGACAACGCGCACGCCGCGCTCGCGCAGCACGGCATCCGGCTTCCGCACTACGGCTACTGGTCCCCGGACCAATGGAGACAGGCCGGTCCCGAATACGACCGCGTCAAGCTGAACATGCTCGGCTGGGCCGTCACCGACTTCGGCCAGGACGACTTCGACAACATCGGCATCACGATGTTCGACGTGCGCAACGGAACGCCCGAGCGGCCGGAGGAAGGCACGCCATACGGAGAGAAAATCTTCATCCTGAAGGCGGGACAGCGGCTGCCATTCCATTTCCACTGGAAGAAGAAGGAAGACATCATCAGCTACGCCGGCGGGACCCTGATGCTGCAGGTGTACGCATCCAACGAAGACGAGACGATGAACGAGGAGAAGCCGGGCGAGGTGTATCTCGACGGCGTGCGTCACGAATTCACCGCCGGACAGACGTTCGAGATTCCGCACGGTTGCAGTCTCACGATCACGCAGAAGCTGTACCACCGCTTCTGGGCGAAAGAGGGCGCGGGCACATTGATCGGCGGCGAGATCTCGACGATCTCGATCCCGAAGACCGACAACCGCTTCGGCGGCAACGCGCGGCGCTTCGTCCCGATCGACGAAGACGAAGCACCGCGCTGGCTGCTCAACATCGACTACGCGAAGTTGCAATGAGCGCGCACGGCCGCCTCGAAACGTCCATCGACTCGAAGCGCGCAGCGCGGAGGGTCGTCCAGTGACCTCGCCTGACGCAGGCGCCGCGGGGTCGACAGGACGTCTCGCCGGTCGCGTCGCGATCATTACCGGTGGCGGCGCCGGCATCGGCGAGGCTATCGGCCAGGCGTTCCACGACGAGGGCGCGACGATCGTCGTCTGCGACATCGATCCGCAGAAGGCACGTGTCGCCGACACCCTTTACGCCGCGCGCGGGATGGGCTTCGGCATCGACGTGACGAACGAGAGCGAGATCGTCGGGATGATCCACGTCGTCCGACAGCGCTTCGGCCGCATCGACATCCTCGTCAACAGCGCGGGGATCATGCGCAAATCGTATGTGAAGGACATGGCGGTCGAGCTGTGGAACAAGGTGCTCACCGTCAACCTCACGTCGACGTTCCTGTGCAGCAAGGCCGTGCTGCCCGCGATGATCGAGGCGAAGCGCGGCAAGATCATCAACATCGCATCGATCGCCGGCAAAGTCGGGGAGCCCACGGCATCGGCGTACAGCGCCGCGAAGTTCGGCGTCATCGGCTTCACGCGGTCGCTCGCGATCGAGGTCGCGAAGGACAACATTCTCGTCAACGCGATTTGTCCCGGCCCGATTCCCACCGCGCTCGGCAAGGCGGGTTGGGAGCAGGGCGCGGTCGTCGAAGGCGTCGGCCTCGACCGGGTGATGGCGCGCGTCAACTCGCGCTCGCCGCTCGGCCGGCTGGGCACCGTCGAGTCGGTCGCGAAAATGGCGGCCTTCATCGCTTCCGACGACTGCGATTTCACGACCGGCTCGGCGTTCAACGTCGACGGCGGAATCGTGATGACCTGAAACCTCGTTCGGGTCAGACTCCGGAGCGGAATCGACCAGACATGGCCAGCAGAGATCCTTTCAAACCGAACGTCCTGTTCATCCTGAGCGATGACCAGGGCCCGTGGGCGATGCGTTGTGCCGGCAACGACGACATCATCACGCCGGCACTCGATTCGATCGCCGCGTCAGGCATCCGCTTCACCGATTTCTTCTGCACGTCGCCCGTCTGCTCGCCTGCGCGAGCATCGCTCATGTCCGGCGAGATTCCGTCGCGCCACGGCGTCCACGACTGGATTCGTGACGGCAATATGGGCGCGTCGCGCATCGACTATCTGGACGGCCGGTCCTTGCTCACCGATCACGTCGCCGACGCGGGTTATCGCTGCGCGCTGATCGGCAAGTGGCATCTCGGCGCGAGCGACGTGCCGCGGAAAGGCTATGTCGAGTGGTTCGCGCATCAGTCGGGTATGAGCCCGTATTTCGACGCGCCGATGGTCGAGGGGACGGAGCCGGTGACGATCAAGCCGTATCTCACCGACGTGCTCACAGATCGCTCTCTCGCCTTTCTGTCGAGAGAGGCGGCAAGCGACGCGCCGTTCTGGCTCAGCCTCAACTACACGGCGCCGCACTATCCGTGGATCGACTCGCATCCACGCGAATACACCGATCTTTATCAGGACTGCGCGTTCGCGTCGAATCCGCAGGGCCTGCCGCCGCATCCGTTCTCCGCAACCGGCAATCCTGCGACCGACCAGGGCTTCCTGCGACCGCGCGAGAGCCTCGTCGGCTATTACGCGGCGACGACCGCGATGGACGCCGGCATCGGTCGCGTGCTCGCGCATCTCGCGTCGCTCGGGCTGACTGAAAGCACGCTCGTCATTTTCATGAGCGACAACGGGATGAACTGCGGGCACCACGGGATCTGGGGCAAGGGCAACGGCACGCGGCCGCAGAACATGTACGACTCGTCGGTGAAAGTGCCGGCGCTGTTCTCGCAACCGGGTCGGATCGCGCCCGCGGTGCGAGACGATCTGCTGTCCGGCTACGACGTGTATCCGACGCTGCTCGATTACCTCGGGATCGAAGATGCTGCCGCGCGGTCACGCCCCGGACGCAGCTTCCGCAACGCGCTCGAAGGTCGCGCGGCTGCCGACGCTGGTGACGACGACCGCGATGTCGTTGTCTACGACGAATACGGTCCCGTCCGCATGGTGCGCACGCGCGAGTGGAAGTATGTGCATCGCTATCCCGACGGGCCGCACGAGCTCTACGATCTGCGCAACGATCCGAACGAGGATCGCGATCTCGTGGACGATCCTTCGTGCGCGGTGATCCGCGACGGAATGCGCGAGCGGCTCGACGCCTGGTTCGCGCGCTACGTCGACCCCGCCCATGACGGCGCCAGGCCCTACATCACCGGCTGTGGCCAGCTCGCGAAGATTCCCGTCAACGGCGATCCGCTCGACTGGTTCGCCGACGTTCCGATCAAGCCGCTGCACAAGACGGCATAACGACTCCAGGAGAAAAGCAGATGAATCGCTCGACCACGTTCCTGACGCGACGCGCATTGCTTCGAGCCGGCGCCGGCGCGCTCGTTGCGCCGTTCGCGCTGAACAGCACGCGCGCGATCGCTGCCGAGATGCTCTCGATCGGCCTGATCCGCAATCCGGTCTCGGCATTGATCGAATTGACCAACCAGAAGGGCTGGTTCAGGGAAGCAGGCGTCGAATTGCAGCCGTCGCTGTTCACCGGCGCGGCGGGACCCAAGGTGATCCAGGCGATGGGCGGCGGGAGCCTGCAGGTCGGTTCGGTATCGGCGACTGCGGCGCTGCTCGCGATCGCCTCGCAGGCCGTGCCGTTGAAGATCATATCGATCTCGACCGACCCCGCGCCCGTGTTCGTGCTGCTGTCATCGCCGGACATCACATCGGTCGCGCAGCTGAAGGGGAAGAAAGTCTCGACGACCGCGGGCACGGGGCTGCAGTACTTCCTCGCGCGCGCCTTGTCGAAGCATGGCCTGAAGATGAGCGACATCGAGTTCGTCAATCTGCCGGTCGGCGATGCGCAGTCGGCATTTCTCGCCGGCCGCGTCGACGCCGTCGTTCCGTCGCTCAACGGACGCTACTTCATCATGAACACGCGCAAGGACACGCGCGAGCTGCACAAATGGACCGACTTCCCGAAGCCGCCGGGATCAACCGCGCCGTTCGAGGACTACGACGTGTTCGTCGCGCCGCAGGCGGTCGTCGAGAAGAATGGCGCCGCGTTGCGCGCGTTCCTTGCGGCGTATCACGGGAGAGGCGTGCCTTATCTGCTCAACGCCGCGACGCAGGCGACGGCAATCAGCGAGATCACGAAGTACGTCAACGCCGAGCAGAAGGCGCCGGTCGACGAAGGCGCGATGAAGGCGCAGCTGCTGGGCTCGCGGTTCTTCGACTTGCAGACAGTGCGCGGGATCGTGAAGGGCGATGCGTTCAAGGCGGGGATCGAGGATCAGGTGAAGTACCTGGTGGAGAGCAAGCAGATCCAGGCGGCGATCGATGTGGGCAAGGTTGTCGATACCAGCCTCATCGGGTGATCCGGTGTTGACGCCGTGATGGTCGCCTGTACAAAGCGCACGGCGCGGTAGCTGCAAGCTCGTGGACTCGTTCGATTACATCGTAGTAGGCGCCGGCTCCTGCGGCTCGGTCCTGGCCGGCCGTCTCTCCGAAGATCCATCCACGCGCGTGCTGCTGCTCGAAGCGGGCCCGCGCGACACGTCGCTGTGGATTCACTTGCCGATCGGCTACGGCAAGACGATGTGGGATCCGCGCGTGAACTGGAAATTCGAGACCGATCCCGATCCGGGGATGAACAACCGGCGAATCTATTGGCCGCGCGGCAAGACGCTCGGCGGATCGAGCTCGATCAACGGACTGATCTTCATTCGCGGCCAGCGCGAGGACTACGATCACTGGGCTGCGCTCGGCAACGACGGATGGTCGTTCGATGATGTCCTGCCGTATTTCATCAGGTCCGAGGGCAACGAGCGCGGTGCGAGCGAGTGGCATGGCGCGGGCGGTCCGCTGAAGGTCTCGGACATCGGCGGGAAGAACGAGTTGATCGAGGCGTTCATCGCGGGCGCTCAGGAGCTTGGAGTGCCGCGAACCGACGACTTCAACGGCCCCCGGCAGGAAGGTGCGGGTTACTACCAGCTGAATACTTACCGCGGATGGCGTTGCAGCGCGGCGAAGGCTTACCTGTCGCCGGCACGATCGCGTTCCAACTTGCGGATCGAGTGCAATGCGCACGCGACGGGGATCGTGTTCGAAGGCAGGCGCGCGGTGGGCGTGAAGTACATGCAGGGCGGCGTCGAGAAGATTGCCTCATCCAACAGCGAAGTGCTGCTCGCCGCCGGCGCGCTGCAGTCGCCGCAGTTGTTGCAGTTATCCGGAATCGGCCCTGCTGCGCTGCTGCAGGAATTCGGCGTGCCGGTTGTCAACGCGCTCGAAGGTGTCGGTGAAAACCTGCAGGATCATCTGCAATTTCGCCTGCAGTACGAATGCACGAAGCCGATCACCACCAACGACGAGCTCAACTCGCTCGGCGGCCGCATGAAGATCGGGATGCAATGGCTGGCAAGCCGCAGCGGCCCGCTCGCGGTGGGGATCAACCAGGGCGGTTGCTTCATGCGGGCATTGCGCGACAACGATGTGTCGGCCGACGAGCGCGTGCGCCCCGACATGCAGTTCCACGTCGCGACGCTATCGGCCGACATGGCCGGCGGGAAGGTGCATCCGTTTCCCGGGTTCACGTTTTCCGTTTGCCAGCTGCGTCCCACTTCGCGCGGATACGTGCGGATCAGGTCGCTCGATCCGTTCGAGCCGCCGTCGATGCAGCCGCACTACCTGTCGACCGACCTCGATCGTCGCACCGCAATCGCCGCCGTTAAAGCGGCGCGCGCGATCGCGTCGACGCGATCGATGCAGCCATACGTCAAGCGCGAGCACAAGCCCGGCCCGGACACGCGCGGCGACAGCGAAATCCTCGAGTTCTGCCGCAACTACGGCGCGACGATCTTCCATCCGTCGGGCACCGCGAAGATGGGACCGTCGAGCGATCCGCTGGCGGTCGTCGATCCACAGCTGCGCGTGCGTGGCGTCGAGCGCCTGCGTGTGATCGACTGCTCGGTGATGCCGACGCTGGTGTCGGGGAACACGAATGCGCCGGCCGTGATGATTGCGGAGAAGGCAGTCGACATCATTCGCCGGCGCTAAACCATACAACGATCGAGGGGGCAGCTTTGTCGGCATGAACATATTGACATGCCTCCGACAATCGCTTAAACGGAAGTTTGCGGCACCCTGCTTTTACGAAAATGCCAGCGCACGCCGATTTGCAGCCGCGATCGTGTTGCGCGCGTTGCGGCGTTGGTCATCGTTTTGTGAAGACAACCAGCCAGTGGAGAATTCGATGAGGCACCTTGCATTGATGCTGTTCGCATTCACCGTCGCGGCTTCCGGCTCGTCGCTCGCCCAGCAACGTTGTGACGATGTAACCGATGCAAGCACTTTGTTCGCCAAATTGCACTGCACATCTACGGTCGCCTTCCGCGGGACACTGGGAACGTTCCTGTTGCCCGTAGCCGACCAATTTCCTGTAACAGGCACGATTACGGTTGACGAGTCGAGCTCGTCGATGGATCCGCACCTGAGTATCTATCGCGCGGACAAGGTCAATAAAGGAAAACCTTGCCCCCAAGGATCAGTGCCCGTTTTGGATTTCGACAAGTACGACATTACCCAATATGTCTACAGCACCGAAGAAGCTCGAGGTGTCGATCGCAGAAGCATTTGCCTAGGGCAGAACCAGGACGGCGAAATCTCATTCCACGTCAAGCTGGACAGCGGTTCGACGAAGAGACTGGAGTCGGCGATGGACATCTACCCAAGCCTGCTCGCGCGATGGCGCGAAACACAGAAGGGCCAGTCAAAGATCGTCGCAGTCAAACTGGTAATGATGGGACGAAATGCGGTAATTCCATCGAGGCGTCTATTTCCTGGCTGGAAAGCGAATGAAAGGCTTCTTTTCAACGCTCGCGAAATGTCGTATAGCGGTTTCGTGAATTGCGAGGATTGGAGTGATCCTACCTGCACGGAAAGAGGAGGGTGGGAATGCCCATGTAAAAAGGTACGACTCGGTCCTCCGGACGGTGTCGTCGCCAAGGGCAAGACAGTGCAAGTCTTCGGCGCGCTGGTGCTCAATTGCGGAGAGCTTGGGCCACCCGTTTGCGCGGGGCCGTTCGAAGTCGAGCTGCACCCCGTCTACAGCGTCGTGGTCAAGTGAATCCCGGCACCGAGCGTTTCGCGCGCCGGCTGTCCGATGTGCTCCGTACCTAGAGCAGATCCGTCACGATCGCCTTCGACAGATCCGGCGCCGCCGGAATCTGCTTCAGGTCCATGAAGAACTTCACTTGCGTCTCGAGGCTTTGCCGGAAGTCGCTCGCGGACATCAGCGCCTTCGTCGTCTTCGTGTCGTACCAGCGGCTCGAGTCGACGATCTGCTTCATGATGCCGATGTCGGTCGGCACCTTCTGCTCGGTGTTGACGTAGTCGGTGATCGCCTTGATCGCGGCGTCGCGCGTCTTCGGATCCATCAGGTAGACGATTCCCCTGTCGTGATACGCGGCGAGGAACGCGCGCAGTCCTGCGCGATTCTTCGCGATGACGTCCTCGGTCGTCACGAACAGGTCGTAGTTGACGAATGTCTGTGGTGACGGACCTTTCGCCCAGTCGTCGTAGCCGAAGAGCTCCTTCGAATCCTTCTTCGCGTTGACGATGTAGTAGCGGCCGTTGACCGTTGGCACGATCGCATCGACGCGACCTGCGACGAACGCGGCCTGTCCGTCGGCCGCCGGCAGGTTGACGAACTCGATGTCCTTGATCGCCATTCCGTGCTTGGCGAGCATCCGCGCGAGGAAGTAATGCAATGCAGTGCCCTGCGGCGCCGTGACCTTCTTGCCCGCGAGCTTCGGCACGCTGTCGATGCCTTGCGCGGAGAGCAGGCAAAAGTTCCGCGATGGATCCGTCGGAATCGAGACGAACCGCAACGGAATTGCGCCACCCGCCATGCCGAGCAGCGCCGCCGTCGAGTTGACGAACGAGAGCTGGATCGCGCCGCCTCCCAGCGCCTGGATGATCTTGGGGCCCGCGGCGGCCGCGAACAGCTCCTCCCTGATCGTGAGCCCCTGCTCGCGATACCAGCCGTTCTTCTCGGTCATCGAGATGACGCCGGATGCCGGCGCGCGCAGCATGCCGACGGTGAGCTCCGTCTTCGATTGCGCGGCGGCCGCCTGCGACAGCAGTGACAATGGAATGCCGGCGCCCATCGCCGCGAGCGTTGCAAGGCCGCCGCCGGCTCCCGTTGCGCGAAGGAACTGCCGGCGCGTGATCGATTGCTTCATGTTGTCTCCTGGAGTGTGGCTAGTTGTTTTTTCCGGACGCCGCGCGCGCTTCCTGCAGCGTCGTCCACAGCGCACGTTTTGCCGCGGCGAATTCGTCCTCGACGCGCATCGCTTCGTCGCGCGGACGCGCGAGCGGGTTCTCGACGATCGCGTGCACGCGTCCCGGCCGGGCCGACATCACGACGATGCGATCGGCGAGGAAAGTCGCCTCGTCGAGATCGTGGGTGACGAACACGACCGTCTTGTGCGTCTCGGCCCACAGCTTCAGCACCGCTTCCTGCATCGTGTTCTTCGTTTGCACGTCGAGCGCGGCGAATGGCTCGTCCATCAGCAGCACGTCGGGTCCGTTGGCATACGCCCGTGCGAGATCGACGCGTTTGCGCATTCCGCCCGACAGCTCCTTCGGATACGCCTTGCGAAACGCCGTGAGGCCGACCGCCTCGCACCATCGCGCAACGAGCTTCTCGCGCTCTGCGGCAGGTACGCCGCGCGCGCGGGGGCCGTACTCGATGTTCTTCTCGACGGTCAGCCATGGAAACACCGCGTCCTGCTGGAACACGAAGCCGAGCGCGTGATGGACGCCGCGAATCTTCTGTCCGTCATGGTCGACGTGGCCGTCCGATGGCGTGAGCAGTCCGGCCATCATCCGCAACAGCGTCGACTTTCCACAGCCGGATTCGCCGACGATGCAGACGAACTCGCCGTGACGGATCGCGAGCTCGATCCTGTCGAGCACGGTGAACGGCTTCGGCGGCGAGCCGATCTCGAACCGATGCGTGAGATGCCGAACGCCGAGCTTGGCGTTGACCGTGTCGAGCAGCGCTGTCGCACCCGTCGTACCCGTCGGACCGGTCGTACCAGTCACACTCCGGCCCGCGCTCATTGCAGCTTCCTCGTCTCGCTCCAGCGCGTCATCGCACGACCGGCGCGGCTCGCGATCTGGTCGAGCAGTGCGCCCAACAGGCCGATGACGATGATGCCGACGATCGTCACGTCGGTGCGGAAATACTGGCCCGCATTCTGGATCATGAAGCCGAGGCCCGACGGCGCCGCGATCAGCTCTGCCGCGACGAGCGCGAGGAAGCCCGTCGACACGCCGGTTCGAAGTCCCGCGATGAAATACGGAATCGCCGACGGCAACGCGACCGTGCGGAACACATGCCACCGCGACGCGCCCAGGGTCCGCGCCGCGTCGACGTGGATCTGCGCGACCTCCTGCATCCCCGCGCGTGCATTGACGACGCACGGCTTGAACACGGCGAGCGCGATGATGATCAGTCGCGAAGGCTCGCCGATCCCGACCCATACGATGACGAGCGGAATGTATGCAAGCGCCGGAATGGGACGGAGCGCATCGATGATCGGATTGAGGACGTAGCCCCATCCGCGGAACCAGCCCGCGAGCGCGCCCAGCGTCAGCGCAAGGAACGAGCCGATGACGAATCCGATCACCACGCGCTGCATGCTTGCGAGCGTGTTGGTGACGAGGTTGCCGTTGCCCAGCTCTTCGATGAAAGCGGCGAGGATCTTCGGTGGCGCAGGAACCAGCGCCGCATTGGTGCCGGGCTTGATCGCGACCAGCCAGTAGAGCCCGACCACGACCGCGAGCGACAGCGTGCCGACGAGCACTGCGGGCGAGAAGATCCGTCGCATCACGCGGACACCATGGCGTTCACGATGCGCCCTGCACGTTCGCGCATCAGGCGGCCTCCATCTGCCGCTCGAGCTCGACCGCGCGCTGCATCAGGTTCGTCTTGCCCTTCTCGATGTGAGCGCCCATCAGCGTCGCCGCGGCATGCGAATCCTGTCGCGCGATCGCGTGGATCAGGTGCTGGTGCTCGTCGATCACGCGCTGGAATCGCTCTTCGCCATGACCGTAGCGCTTCAGCAACGCAGACAGCAGCAGCCAGTGGCTGTCGACGATCGGCAGCGCGCCCGGATTGCCGGCGGCATCGTTGATTGCGCGGTGGAACTCGCGATTGGCGATCGGCACCGACTTGTGATCGTGCTTCTTCACCATCGCTTCGAGGCGCGCCGCAGCGTCCTTCATCCGCTTGAGGTCGTCTTCGCTGCGACGCACCGCGGCACGACGGGCGAGCATCGTTTCGATCGCGCAGCGTACGTCGAACACGTCCTCGATGAAGCCACGATAAATCGGTCGCACGCGCGCGCCGCGATTCGGCTCGATGACCACCAACCCCTCACCCTGCAGGATTCGCAACGCATCGCGGATCGGCATGTGGCTGACGCCGTACCGCTGCGCGAGCTCCTCGATGATCAGCCGCGATCCGAACGGCAGGTCGCCGGAGACGATGTCGTTCCGGAGCTGGTTCTGTACGCCGTTGATGACGACAGACGGGTCGGTTTTGATAGATTGCCTCCTTCGTGCGCAACGCCCGTCAGAGTTGTGTCCTCCGATCGGTTGAGCGCTATACTAGGTTTTTTGATCAAAACCGTCAACGCGAATGACAGCCCCGGAGCGAATCGCGATGTCGCAAACACAACCGGAACCGCAAGCAGGATCGCCGCCGCCGCTGCTCTCCGAACGATCATCACGATCGCAGTCCGAATCGCAGCCGCAGCCGCAATCGCAGCCGCTGCAGGCCGCCTTGCTGCGCCCGCTCGACGACGTCGCAACCGCATTGACAGACCTTCCGCGCGGCACGCGATTACGCGTCACTGCCGGCAAGGTCTCGCGTGACGTGACGCTCGTCGACGACGTGAAGACCGGGCACAAGATCGCGGTCCGCGCGCTCGCGTCGAACCTTCGCATCCGCAAGTACGGCGAGTACATCGGCCGCACGACGCGCGCGATCGAGGCGGGTGCGTGGGTGCACGAGCACAACCTGGCGACGGCGGCGCACCAGTCGCGACAGGCGCCATCCGGCGGTCCCGCATGGCACGAGGTCGTCGAGGATGCGAAGGTGCTCCGCGTGTTCGGGCAGAACAGGACCGCGGTCGGCGAGAACCCGTTATACGACGAGCGCACCGATCGCTTCTGGTGGATCGACGTCCGCGACACGCCATCGATCTATCGGCTCGATTGCGGCACCGGCGAAGAGCGCGCGTGGCCGCTCGACGAAGACATCGGTTCGATCGCGCTGTCCGAAGGCGACCGGCTGCTCGCAGGGTTGCGCTCCGGCTTCGCATGGTTCGACGGATCGAACGGCAGATTGACACCGATCCACGATCCCGAGCCGGCGCTCGCCGGCAACCGGATGAACGACGGCAAGTGCGACGCGCGCGGCCGTTTCTGGTGCGGCTCGATGAATTCGGAAACAGGCACCGCCGACGGGAGCCTGTACGTGCTCGACCGCGACCTGAAATGCACGAAGATGCTCGACGATCTCGTGGTTCCCAACGGCATGACGTGGAGCCTCGACAACCGGACGATGTATCTCTCCGACACGCGCCGCGGCCTGATGTGGGCGTTCGACTTCGACCTCGACAACGCGAGCCTCGGCAATCGCCGCGTGTTCGCGGACTACGCGTCGATGCCCGGCGGCCCCGACGGTGCGACGATCGACAGGGAAGGCTATCTCTGGTCCGCGCAGGTCGACGGCGGATGCCTGATCCGCTACGCGCCTGACGGACGCATCGATCGCGTGGTCCGCGTTCCGGTCAGCCGGCCGACGTCATGCTCGTTCGGCGGAAAGTCGTTCGACGAGTTGTACGTGACGACGTCGACGAGAACGCTGTCCGAAGACGACCTTCGCGCCGAGCCGCTGGTGGGCCGCGTCCTGGTGCTGGACGTCGGCGTATCGGGCTTTCCGTCGATCCGATTCACGGCGAGCGCGCGATGAATACGTTCCAGGGCTATCACCGCGAGGACGGGCGCGTCGGCGTGCGCAATCACGTGCTCGTGCTGTCGGCGACGGGGCTCACGTCGGCGGCCGCGACGCGCATCGCATCGCTGGTCAAGGGCACGATCTGCGTGACGACGGGCTATGGTCGCGGACAAGTCGCTGCCGATGCGATGCTGCAGTTCGATACGCTGGTCGGCCTCGCGACGCATCCCAATGTCGCGGCGACACTGGTTCTCGCGGCCGGGCCGGACATCGTGGCCCGATACGTCGATGCCATCGCCAGGACGGGCAAACCGGTCAGGGGCATCTCGCTTCCCGATGTGCGCGAGGACGCATTGACGATGGTCGATCGCGGCGTTCGCATCGCGACGCAACTCGTTCGCGACGCATCGAAGCTGCGTCGCGAGCCGTGCGGCATCGACACACTGACGCTCGCCGTCGAGTGCGGGCACTCGGACGCGTCGTCGGGGCTCGTCTGCAATCCGCTGGCCGGCCGGCTGTGCGAGATCGTGGTCGAGGCGGGAGGCCGCGCGATGTTCAGCGAGACCATCGAATGGACCGGCGCGGAGCATCTGCTCGCGCGCCGTGCGATCGACGGCGACGTTGCCGATCGCATCATGAAGGCGGTCGCCGCGCGCGAGCGAATGGTGCGCGACTCGGGCGGCGATGTCCGGGCGCAGAACCCGGGTCCGCAGAACAAGGCGGGCGGCATCACGACGATCGAGGAGAAGGCGCTCGGCGCGATCGCGAAGGGCGGCCGTCAGCGAATCCAGGGATTGCTCGCGCCTGCCGAGCGTCCGTCGAAGCCCGGCCTCTACCTGATGGACACGCCATTCTTCTCGCCGGAATCGATCACCGCGATGGTCGCGGCCGGCGCCCAGCTCGTGCTGTTCACCACCGGCGCCGGCAACAGCTATTGCAGCCTCGTCGCGCCGACGCTCAAGATGAGCGCGAACCCGGAGAGCGCCGTCGCGCTCACCGAGCAGATCGACATCGACGGCTCCGCCGTGATTCGCGGCACGGCGACGATCGACGCGATCGCCGATGATGCGATCGCGAGGATGATCGATGTCGCATCAGGGACGTTCACGTACGGCGAGATCGTTGGCGAAGGCAGCGAGGTCGTCAGCCGGACCGGTCCTTCGATGTAGCGGCGTAGAATGGAGACGGAAGCTCGAACATCACCGCAACACGCAAGCCAAGGAGTGATGATCATGCTGCAATCTCCTGTCCGCCGTCTGGCCCGCCTCGCACTCGCCGCGATCGCGATGGTCGCTGCCGATGCATCGATTGCGCAGGCGCCGCCTGCCACAGCCGGCGCGTTCGTTCCGCGCTACACCGGAACGCTGAAAAAGATCTACGAGACGAAGACAGTCCGCGTCGGCCATCGCGAGAACTCGCCGCCGTTCGCATTCCTCGATGCGAAGGGGAAGTCGATCGGCTATGCGCTCGACTTGTGCGAGATCGTCGTCGAGGAGATCGCGGCCGAGCTGCATGTGCCGTTGACGACGCAGCTCGTTCCGGTGACGCCCGAGAATCGCTTCGACCAGGTCACGTCGGGCGCGGTCGATATCGAATGCGGATCGACGACGAACAACGCGGCGCGCCGCGCGACCGTCGCGTTCTCGCCGACGATGTTCGTCACCGGCACCAAGCTGATGGTGAAGCGCGGAAGTCGCATCTACAACCTGCCTGATCTCGCCGGCAAGACGATCGTGCTGACGCGTGGCACCGTGCACGAAGCGAACGTCCCGAAGATCGCCGAGCGCCGCAAGCTGCCGATCAAGTTCGTGTTCGCCGCGGATCACAACGAGTCGTTCAAGTTGCTTGCCGAGGGCAAGGCCGACGCGTTCGCCAACGATGACGTCCAGCTCTACGGAATGCTCGCCGACAGGAAGGCCGCGTCGGACTATCGCGTCGTCGGCGACTTCCTGACCTACGCCGACTATGCGCTGATGTTCAGGAAGGACGATCCGGATTTCGCCGAGGTCGTCGAGCGCGCGTTTCACCGCTTGTCCGGAAGCCGCGAGATCGTCGCGATCTACGATCGCTGGTTCCGGAATCCGCTGCCGTCGGGCGCGAAGCTGGACCTGCCGATGAGCCCGCATCTGGAGCAGCTGTTCCAGGTGCATGGACTGCCGGTATCCGACTAGATCGGCTCCGCGTTCACTGCGGCAGGAACAGCGTCACTGCGAGGCCGCCGCCTTCGCGATTGGCGATCGCGATGCGCCCGCCGTGCGCGTCGACGATCTCGCGCGCGAGCGCAAGCCCAAGGCCGGTTCCGTGCCGCTTCGTCGAGTAGAACGGGACCAACGCGTTCGCCATCACCGCATCCGACATTCCCGGTCCGCGATCCCTGACCTCGATTGCGAAGCCGCCGGCGATTCGCCGCACGGCGAGCTCGATGCGCTCGGCGGGCGAGCCCGATTCGTGCGCGTTCTTCAGCAGGTTGAGCAGTGCCTGCTCGAGCTGTCCGACATCGAAGCTCGCGCGGTCGTCGGGAATGTCGCCGCGAACCGCAAACCCGATCTGCGATTGCAACGACGCGATGAAGGCCGGCCAATCGTTCGACGTCTTTCGCGGAAACGGCAGCTTCGCGAACCGCGCATAACCGTTGATGAACGTCTCGAGATGACGCGTGCGATCCGCGATCGTCGACAGGATCTCGGGCAGGCGCGCGATCTGCTGCCGGCGGACCAGCTCGGTGCCCGAGTTGGCGAGCGACGCGATCGGAGCCAGCGAGTTGTTGAGCTCGTGGCTGATCACGCGGATCACCTTCTTCCACGTCTGCACTTCCTGCCGTCGCAGCTCGGTGGTCAGGTGCCGGAGCAGGAGAAGCTCGTAGCTTCGGCCGTTAAGCGTGTAGTTGCGCCGCGCGAGGTGATAGGTGTCGCCGTCCGCTTCGTCGCCATCGCCGGAGCCCGCCACGGTGAAGAGACCATCGTCGGCTCGCCCGACCGCTTCGGCCAGCGACGTCGACGCACGCCTCAGCAATTCGTCGAATGACTCGCCTTCGAGACGTCGACCCTCGTTCAACAGCTGCCGCGCGGCGATGTTCGCGAACGCGATCGTCCGCCGTTCCGTCACGAGCAGCATCGCGACCGGCGTGTTCTGCACCATCGTGTCCAGCAGCAGCTCGCGCTGCGTCAGCTCGAGGCGCTCGTGTCGCAACACGTCGCCAAGCGCGTTATGGGCGGCCACCAGATCGCCGACCTCGTCGTTGCGGGGCCAGTGCAGGCCGAAGGCGAAGTCGCGATCGCGATAGCTGGCGACGGTGCCTTCGAGCGCGCGAAAGATCGCCAGCAGCGGCTTCAGGTTTGCGCGCACCACGACGATGGCGACCGGAATCATCGCGAGGAGCGTGAGCGCGGCGATCGCGACCGGCCGCTCCGGAATCAGGCGGTCGAGCGCGAGCGCGACGGCGATCGAAACCAGCAGCAGCGCGACGAAGGTCAGCGACCAGCGCGCGGCGAGCGACCAGCGACGCTGCGGGCGTGGCGTCATCGGATGGGTGTCGTCGTGCGCGGGATGCCCAGTCGCTCCATCCGTCGATACAGCGCCTGCCGGCTCAACCCGAGCGTCGACGCGGCTTGCGACACGTTGCCTGCAGCGCGAGTGAGCGCCTGCTCTATCGCATCGCGATCAGGCTCGGCGATCGGTGTGGCCGGCGAAGCAGGGGTCGCGGCGGCCGCGCTCAATCCAAGATCCGATGCACCGATCAACGCCCCCGACGACAACAGGCAGGCGCGCTGGATCACGTTCTTCAGCTCGCGGACATTCCCCGGCCACGCATGGCGGAGCAGCGCGGCGCGCGCCGATGCGTCGAGCGCCTTGCCGGGTTCGAGAAAATGCTCGGACAGGGGAATGATGTCGCCCCGCCGGTCTGCCAGCGAAGGCACCGCGATCTCGATCACGTTGAGTCGATAGAGCAGGTCCTGTCGAAACGTGCCCGACTGGATCATCGCAGCCAGGTCCGCATTGGTCGCGCTGATCACGCGAACGCGAACCTGCCGCTCGCGATTCGAGCCCAGCCGCTGGAACCGTCCCGTCTCGAGCACGCGCAGCAGCTTCACCTGGCCGGCGAGCGGCAGGTTGCCGATCTCGTCGAGGAAAAGCGTGCCTCCGTCCGCGGCGTCGAACTTGCCTTCGCGCGCATGCGTCGCGCCGGTGTATGCGCCCGATTCAGCGCCGAAGAGCTCCGCCTCGATCAGCTCCGAGGGCATCGCACCGCAATTGAGCGTGACGAACGGGCCGTCGCGAACGCTCGAGTTGGCCTGGATGATCTCGGCGACGCGCTCCTTCCCCGCGCCGTTCGGTCCGGTGATCAGCACGGGCAGCTCCGATCGCGCAACCTGGCATGCGATGCTGACGACGCGCTCGGTTGCCGCGTCGCCCCACACGAGTCCGCGCAGATCGAACCTCCGCTCGAGCTCGCGATGGTGTCGTCGCTCCGCGTCGACGCGCGCACCGAGCGCGCGATTCGCTTCGCCCAGCTCGATCAGGTTCTTGATGCTGACGACGAGCCGCTGGTCGTCCCACGGCTTCGCCATGTAGTCGGCGGCGCCGGCCTTGATCAGGTCGACCGCGGTCTCGAGCGAAGTCCACGCAGTCATCAGGATCACCGGCAGGTCGGGATGACGCTCACGGATGCGGCGGAAGAGCGCGACGCCCTCGGCGCCCGACGTCGTGTCCGCCGCGAAATTCATGTCCTGGATCACGAGATCGATGCTCTCGCGCTCCAGCATCGCGAGACCTTCGCCGGGAGATCCCGCGTGCAGCACCGACATGTCGTGCAGCGACAGCAGCACGTCGAGCGCCGTCGCGATCGAGCGGTTGTCGTCGATGACGAGGACGACGGGTTGCAGGGAAGCGGACACCGCGCGATTCTACGTTCGCCGCGATCGGCCTTCCGCCGCCGGCATCGTTCGCGGGTCTCGCACTCAGGCGCTCCGCGTGGCGATCGCAGGCGGAATCCCGGCCGCGCGCCACGCCGGCCCGTACACCGCGAGCACCGCAAGGCCGAGCAACGTCCCGACCCCGAACAGCAGATAGGCGATCGGAAGCTTCGGCAGCTCGAGCTGGCTCACGAGCAACTGGTTGAGCGCGATCGCGAGGACGAGGCCGACGACGATGCCCGCCGCGGTGATCAGCAGGTTCTCGGTGACGAACCAGCGGACGATGTCGGATCGTCGCGCGCCGATCGCGCGCCGGACGCCGATCTGCTTCCTTCGCTGCGCGACGCGCAACATCGTCATCCCGATGATGCCGCTGGCGGTGACGATCAACAGCAACACGCTGACCGCGACCAGCGTCAGTGCCATCGAGCGTTCGTTGCGATAGCGCTCGTAGCGATCCTCGGACACGGTCTTCGCCTTGATCACGCGCGGCGCCGGCGTTGCCTTCCGCAACACGGTTTCCGCCTCCTTCAATACGCGATCGCGCTGGCCGGGTTGCGCGCGTACCACGTAGCGCGCGTAGCTGTACCACGACCGCAGCGGCGCGATCAGCGAGAGCTCGCCGCGCGTGCCTTCCTGCGCGCTCGACGACTGCAGTCGCTCGACGACACCGACGACGCGCATCTCATCCGCATCGTCGCCGGCTCCGCGCAGCAGCATCTTGCCCACCGCGGACGTGCCCGGAAAGAGCTGTTCCGCCGCGGCTTTGGTGAGGATTACAACCCGCGCGAATCGTTGCTGGCTGTTGCTGTCGTTGTCGCTCATCTCGACGATGTCGGCCGCGTTGAAGTTGCGTCCGTCGATGAGCTTCAGCCCGGTGGTCGTCACGAAGTCGCCGGGCGCGAAGAACGTCGACAGGTGCGCGCTCGGCTGATTCTGCTTGCGGTCGAGCGAGTAGCCGTTGGTCGATCCCGACGTCGACATCGGCATCTGGCTCGTCCAGCTCGCGGAAACGACGCCGGGGATCGCCTTGAGCGCCGCGAGGTCGCGGTCCTGCTGCGCGATCGATTCGCTGTACGTCTGGCGCGCCACCGGACGCACCATCATGTAGAGGACATCGGCTTCGTCGGCAATTCCCGATGATCGATTGGCCGACTCGTAGCGGAGGTTGACGATGTAGAGCGCGTTGACGAGGATCGCCAGGCTGAGCGCGATCTGGATGGCGACCAGCAGCGGACCGGTCCTGTGGCGAAGCATCGCGGAGAGAATCGGACGGATTTACATGCTCATATTCCTCTTATCTTCCTCTCATCTTCGTTGTCCCTTCACTGAGACTTCAGTTGAAGCGCCGGAGTGACCTGCGACGCGCGCCATGTCGGCAGCAATCCGGCGAAGAGGCTCGCGACGATCGCGAGCGCGAAGGTTGTCGCCAGCATCGTCACGTCCATGTGCGCGACCGTCGACATCACGCGCGACATCCGGCCGATCAGCTCGAGGCTGACGAGACTGAGGCCCAGGCCCGCGATGCCGCCGGCGAGGCCGACGACACCCGCTTCGACCAGGAACTGCATGAAGATCGCCGAGCGCGTCGCGCCGAGCGCGCGGCGAACGCCGACTTCCGGCGCGCGCACCGAGAACTTCGCGAGCAGCAGCCCGACCGTGTTGACGAGGCACAGCAACAGGAATCCGAACGACAACCACACGGCGAGGTGCGTGTCGTTGCTGATGACGTGCAGGTATTCCATCCACTCGCGAACGTCGAACACGCGCGGCGGAACCGGACGCTGCAATCGGCCGAGCTTCCGTTGCTCGGCGACGTAACCATTCAAATAGTCGCGAAGCGCGCCGCGATCGGCGGCCGACTTCGCTTCGAACCAGAACTGGATCCACGTGCAGTCGGAGTCGAGCAGGCCCTGGTATCCCGGAGCGCGTGCCCGATTGCTGTTGCAGTTGGTGCTGCCGTTCGACGTGATCTCCGAAGCGATCGCGGTCGCGAACGGAATGTAGAAGTCGTCCTCGCCGCCGAAGGCGCCGAAGTTGCCGTTGATGAGATGGCTGTAGCGCGGGATCGGCTTCCAGTGGTCGACGACTCCGACGATCTTGAATTCGATGTCGGCGAGGCGCACCTGGCGACCGACCGGATTCTCGGTGCCGAAGAGTTTCTCGGCGAGCTTCCGGCTGACGACGACGACACGCGCGGCGGACTTGTCCTCGGCCTCGGTCCAGCCGCTGCCGAGGAACATCGGCGGCTCGAAGATCGAGAACCATCCGCTCGATACCGCGAGGCCTTCGGTGGCCTCGACCGCCAGGTCGGCGCGCGGAGGCTCCAGCGGTTGCGAGATCCGGTAGACGGCGGCGCGCTGCTGTCCCTGTCCGGAAGCGAGCATGTTGACCGAATCGCGGTACGTCATCTGCCGGTCGGTTGGCTCGCTCCCCGGCACGTAGTTCTCGATCGCGCCCGGATCGATCAACGGCACGAAGAGCCGTGCGCTCTTGTGCGGCAGGGGATCGCCCGACATCAGGTGAAGGATGGTCAGCGTCGACACGCTGGCAGCGACACCGACGGCGAGCGTCAGCACCATCAGCGCGGTCAGCACCGGGTTGCGACGCAGGTTGCGAACGCCGATCATGAAGTAATAGGCAAGCATGGCGTTTGGCCTCACGCCGCCGCAGCACGAGCGCGTCCGGACGCGTCGCGCGCCTCGCCATGCCCGCCCACAAGGGACGGTGTCTTGCGCAGCAGGTCGCTGACCTGCCCGTCGACCAGGTGAACGTTCCGTTGCGCGCGCATCGCGAGCTCCGGGTCGTGCGTCACCATCAGAATCGTCGTGCCGCGCGCGCTGATGTCCTCGAGCAGGTCCATCACGCTGCGCGCCATCTGCGTGTCGAGATTTCCAGTCGGCTCGTCGGCGAGCAGCAACCTGGGCGAGCCGGCGAGCGCGCGCGCGATCGCGACGCGCTGCTGCTGTCCACCGGACAATTCGGCCGGAAAGTGCTTCATCCGCGATGCAAGCCCGACTTCCGCGAGCGCATGCTCGATCCGTTCCTTGCGCTCCCTGGCCGGCAGTCCGCGATACCGGAGCGGCACGTCGACGTTGTCGAAGAGATTCAGGTCCGGGATCAGGTTGAAGCTCTGGAAGATGAAGCCGAGCTTCTCGTTCCGCAGTCGCGTCCGCGCGTTGTCGTTTATCCCCTTCACGTCGACCCCATCGAGCGTGTAGACGCCCGCGTCGAAGGTCTCGAGCAGGCCGGCGATGTTGAGGAAGGTCGTCTTGCCGGAACCCGACGGACCGGTGACGGTGACGAACTCGCCCTCGGCGACATCGATCGCGAAGCCGCGCAGCGCGTGCGTCTCGATCATGTGGGTCCGGTAGACCTTCGACAGGTTTTCCATGTGCAGCATGTGGTGCCTTTCGTCGTTGTGTCTTGTCAGGTTCTAGCGATTGATGGAAACGCGCGTCATGTTCTCGAACGTGTCACTGCCCGAGATCACGACCTGGTCGCCGGGCTTCAGGCCCTCGACGATCTCGACCGCGGTCACGCTGGTGCCGCCGATGCGGATCGGACGCTTCTCGGCGATGTCACCGGCGACCACGTACGCGTTGCGACCGCCGTTCTCGTCGACGAACGACCCTCGCGGCAGCAGCATCACGTTCGGCTTCTCCTCGATCAGCATCCGCGCCGAGACGCGCTGGCTCTGGCGCAGCCCCGGCGGCTGCGCGCCGTTGAAGCGGACGCGCGCGAGGACCATGTTCTTCACGACCTCGGGCGCCAGCGCCGACAGCTTTCCCGTCGCCTTGCCGTCGTTCGTGGTGATCTCGACGCTCATCCCGACGCCGATGTCGGTTGCGTATGTCTCGGGAATCTCGAGCTCGACTTCCAGCACCGACAGGTCGACGAGCGTCATCAACGGAGCATTGATCGCGACGACGGTGCGGTCGGTGGTGGCCAGCGAGCCGACGACGCCGTCGAGTGGCGCGCGGAGCGAGAGCTCGTCGACGCGGCGTCTTGCGTAATCGACCGCGAGCTTCTGCCGCTCGAGCTGTCGTGTTTTCGTCTGCAGCTCGAGCACCACGTCGTCGTTCTCGAGCGCGGCTGCCTCGGCTGCGTGCCTGCTCCGGATCGCGGCCGATCGCATCGCATCCTGGGCGCGCTGGAAGTCGTTCTTCGCGATGACGCCTTCGTAGCCGGCCTTCTCGATCCGCTCGTACACGCGCTGCGCCGCGATGCGGTCGATCTCGGCGGTGTCGGCGTTACGTTGCGCGAGCA
>JADMIO011851917.1_pt1 | contig 24412 bp, 14 predicted proteins | sample 8958161 | NCBI WGS metagenome assembly JADMIO01 (sample SAMN16585339, study PRJNA669376) | soil metagenome | isolation source: Crop rotation soil | place: USA: Cullars Rotation, Alabama | collected 2011
CAGCTCGTTTCTGCCATGGTATGCGGCCGTGACATGCCTGCCCCTCCTGCGGATAATGAAGGTTGACGATGCGCCGCTATCAAAGAAATGCGCAATGCCTTCCACTCTATTCACCGGGGCGCTTGCCGGCTTAAGCTGCATCCCGCACGCTTCGTCGCCCTCCTGTTCATCCGAAGCGCTTTCTATTGTTGCCACCCTTACCCAATCATAGCCCTCCCCGGTTGCCGGCCCGGGCCCGGGAATGTTTATCCTGATGTAATCCCCGGTTTCTGCGGGCCGGTTCAATAGTGCCCCATCTATATCCGTAAGGCCAAAGGCTGCCCCCGTATCGCCGCAAATGCTGCGCCACATGCCCGGGTGAAGCATTTTATCACAGGCATCCTTATAGAGGTTTACCGCTGCTTCTTCGGTAGCCATCTCAATTGCAGCTTCCAGGTCATTTTGCTTGCCCTGCTTATTGCCGGGCACCAGCCCTGCTTCCAGCATAAGTTCTTTTTTATACGTATCCAATAGATTTTCAGGCATAGCGCTATTCTGCCTCGGTTACCGGCAATGCACGGTTGCGCAGAACTGAAGTTCCTCAAAATTATTGCAGGCGGGGCTTTGGCAGCTTACAGGTTTGGCGGGCGGCTTTTACACTATTCACAGTTTATTGCCCAACATATCTGAATGGCGCAATGTAGCTATTGTGCAACCCCCTTATGGAATATTGTAATTGCAACTGTGATAATCTTTTGAGCTTTGTAAGGACATAAACAGGACATAAACAGCATACTGCATTAAGCCACGCGGCTTATGAAATCCGATTGAGCATGAAAAAAAAGATATATCCGGGGCACGCATTCCCGTTGGGGGCTACATGGGATGGCAAGGGCACTAATTTTGCACTATACACTGAAAACGCCACGGCAGTGTTTCTCTGCCTTTTTGGCGATGGCAAGCGGAAAAAGAGTGAAAGGATACAGTTGCCGGAAAAGACAGGGCACATCTGGCACGTATATATACCAGGCATCAAGCCGGGGCAGCTATATGGATACTATGTAGACGGCCCGTATGACCCTGTGAACGGCCTGAGGTTCAATGTAAACAAACTGCTGATAGACCCTAACGCAAAGGCAATCAATGGCCAGCCGGAATGGGGGAGCGCATTATTCGGGTACGACATGAATAACCCGGAGGAAGGCCTTAGCTTCAGCAAGGAGGATAGTACCAGCGCCGTGCCGAAGTCAATAGTAATAGACCCTGCCTTTGACTGGGAAGGAGAACAAAGATTAAATATCCCCTGGCATAAAACAATGATTTATGAGCTGCATGTAAAGGGATTTACCAAGCTTCACCCGGATATCCCGGAAGCTATTCGCGGCACGTATACAGCGCTGGGTCATCCTGCCGCCATCAAGCATTTCAAGGCGTTGGGTATAACGGCGGTAGAATTGCTGCCCATCCATTATTTTCTCGACAGCCACCCGCATGCGGAAAAAGGCCTGACCAACTATTGGGGGTATAATACAATTGGCTTTTTTGCGCCCCACAATGGGTATTGCGCCGGCCCTACGGACGGGGCACAGGTAAACGAGTTTAAAAATATGGTAAAGGAACTGCATAAAGCAGGCCTGGAAGTGATACTGGATGTGGTCTTCAACCACACAGCGGAGGGCAACCATATGGGCCCGACACTCTCCTTCCGGGGGATAGATAATAGCGTATACTACCGGCTGGCCGAAGATAAGCGGTACTATATGGACTATACCGGCACGGGAAATACGCTAAATGCGCGGCTACCTGCGGTACTTAGGCTTATCATGGACAGCCTTAGGTACTGGATACAGGAAATGCACGTGGACGGCTTCCGGTTCGACCTGGCATCTACCCTTGCAAGGGAGCAACACGAGGTGGACAAGCTCAGCTCCTTCTTCGATATTATTTACCAGGACCCTGTCATATCCCAGGTGAAGCTGATAGCAGAGCCCTGGGACACAGGTGAAGGCGGCTACCAGGTAGGGAATTTTCCGCCGGGGTGGTCTGAGTGGAATGGGAAATACCGCGATTGTATCCGCGACTTCTGGCGGGGCGCTGACAGCATGCTGGGCGAATTTGCAGAGCGGATAACAGGCAGCTCAGACCTGTACCAGGACGATGCACGCAAACCCACCGCAAGTATCAATTTCATTACCGCCCACGACGGCTTTACATTGGCCGACCTTGTATCATACAATGAAAAGCACAATGAGGCTAATGGAGAAAATAACAGCGATGGGGAAAGTAATAACCGCTCCTGGAATTGTGGCGCAGAAGGCCCCACGGATGATGAGCAGATAATAAAGCTAAGGCATAAACAACAGCGGAATTTCCTTACTACGCTATTCACATCGCAGGGGGTGCCTATGCTGGTGGCAGGCGATGAAATGGGAAGGACACAGCGTGGCAATAATAACGCCTATTGCCAGGACAATGAAATCTCCTGGGTTGATTGGCAGCACACAGATAAGAGCCTACTGGACTTCACGGGGAAGCTAACCAGGTTCACGTCCGCGCACCCGGTATTTCAGCACAAAGGCTGGTTTCGCGGAAAAAAGATACGGGGCGTAGGGACTGAGGATATAGCCTGGTTCAAGCCTGAAGGAGACAGTATGAGCGATGACGACTGGAACAATGGCTTTGCCAAGTCTTTAGGCGTATACCTGAGCGGCAAGGGGTTTAAGTATACCGGCCTTAAAGGCGATGAGATAACAGACGATAATATTTACATCCTATTTAATGCCCACTATGAAGATATTGCCTACAAGCTGCCGGAAAAGAAATACGGGGGTAAATGGCAGGTTGCTATCAACACTGCGGGTGATAGCAATGAGCGTGGAGAAGAACGGATATATAATGCTGGCGATAGCATAACAGCAGAGGCGAGGTCGGTGATAGTGATGGTTAACAAATACGGGCAATGAGCAGGGTAAATGCAGGCGGGCGGAATATAGGGCTCTATTATAATGGCAATAGTACGAAGGCGCGGGTTTGGGCGCCATTTGCAAGCACAGTTGATATTGAATTGGGCGACGGCAGGGCAATAGCGCTGCAAAAAGAAGCGTTGGGGTACTGGTCTGCAGCAATAGATGCAGGGCCGGGGGCGAGGTATAAATTTATATTGGACGGCAAGGAGGCAATGCCAGACCCAGCCTCCCTATACCAGCCGGAAGGGGTTCATGGATATTCAGAGATAATTAACCTGGATGCGCATGAATGGGGCGGAAAGGAATGGAAAAACCCTCCACTGGAAGATTATATTTTTTATGAGCTGCATACCGGGACGTTTACCAATGAAGGCACATTTGCCGCCATAGCTGATAAAATACCGCACTTGCTGGAACTTGGGGTTACCGCTATAGAAATAATGCCAGTGGGCCAATTCCCCGGCAACCGCAACTGGGGTTATGATGGGGTATTCCCGTTTGCAGCCCAGGATTCGTATGGCGGGCCGGGCGGATTGCAGCAACTGGTAAGCAAATGCCATGAAAACGGATTGGCAGTAGTGTTGGATGTAGTGTACAACCACATGGGGCCGGAAGGAAACTACTTACCACAATACGGCCCCTACTTTACCGACAAATATAAAACACCCTGGGGGGATGCCGTTAACTATGATGATGCCTGGTGCGATGGCGTTAGGGATTTTGTTATAGAGAATGTGCTAATGTGGTTCAGGGATTTTCATATCGACGCATTGCGTTTTGACGCGGTGCATGCCATCAAAGACCTCAGTGCAAAACACATACTAAAAGAGATCAGGGAATATACGGATGTGTTGCAGCAGCAAACCGGTAAAACCTACCATCTTATTGTGGAATGCGACCTGAACGACAGCCGTTATATTGATACTTCAGAGAAAAATGGATTGGGGATGGATGCCCAGTGGAACGATGAGTTTCATCATGCATTGAGGGTTTGTGCAGGAAACGACAAAAAGGGCTACTATGCTGATTTTGATGGCGTAGGGCACCTGGCAAAATCGTACTGTGATGCCTATGTATACGATGGCGTTTACTCCGCATTCCGGCAGAAAACATTCGGCAGCAAGGCGGTTGGGCACCCGGGGCGGCAGTTTGCGGTATTCTCCCAAAACCATGACCAGGTGGGCAATAGGATGCTTGGCGAAAGGACGAGCAGCCTCGTAAGTTTTGAAATGCTGAAGCTGCTGGCGGGCGCGGTAATAGCCAGCCCGTTCCTGCCGTTGCTGTTTATGGGCGAGGAATGGGGCGCGCCGCAGCCTTTTCAATACTTTATTAGCCACGAGGATGAAAAGCTGGCAGATGCCGTGCGCAAAGGCAGGAAGGAGGAATTTGCACATTTTCATAATGATAGCGATAACTGCCCCGACCCGCAATCTGAAGCAACATTTGAGCGATGCAAACTTGGCTGGGCCCTTGCCGGAACGGGCCGGCATGCAGTGCTGCTGGCCTATTACAAGGCACTGATCGCATTGCGTAAAGCAACGCCGGCCTTACGGATACTTAACCGGGAAAATGTAACGGCATACCCCATTCAGCAAAAGCAGGTATTGGTGCTGCACAGGTGGCATGGCCAGCAGAACACCTGCTGTGTGCTCAATTTTTCCGGCATGCAGCAGCAAATAGAAGCCGCGTTCATGCCGAGCAGCACGGAAATAATTTTTTCTTCGGCAGATACGCAATGGATGGGGCCGGGATACACACATCAGCCCGGTACACAAAATATTACTATAACGCCGGAATCTATTAACATATACACCTTCCGGCATGTTTGACCCTATTTCCACATATCGCATTCAATTCCATAAAGGCTTTAATTTCAGCGCGTTTGAAAAGATAATACCGTACCTGGAAAAACTGGGTATCAAAACCATATATGCCTCTCCTATATTTACGGCAGTGCCGGGGAGCACGCATGGGTATGACATTGCCAACCCGCACAGCATCAACCCGGAAATAGGCACGCTGGAGCAGCTATATAGCATCAGCGGCAAGCTGAAAAATGCGGGTATGGCATGGCTGCAGGACATTGTGCCCAACCATATGGCCATGCACCCCAGCAACCAGTGGCTGATGGATGTATTGGAACATGGCAGGGATTCTGCCTATGCCAGGTATTTCGATATTGATTGGGGGCATCCCGCCTTCGGCCAAAAGGTTATGGTTCCTTTCCTGGATGCGCCATTGGAGGAAGCGCTGGCACAAAAAAAAGCACAGTTTGTTGTACACGATAAAAAAATAGCACTGCAATGCAGCGGCATCACGCTGCCTGCCAACTTTTCATCATGGCGTACCGTTTTTGCGGGCGAGGAAGCCGGGCAACACGGCAAGCAGTTACTGAGCCTGTATGAGGCTGGCGAAAGCAGTTTTCTGGCAGCATTCGCGGAAATGCTGAACGATAACAATTTTGCAGAATCGCTGCAGGGCAGGCTTGAAAATATTAACAGCAATGCAGCCTTGCTAATGGAAATCATTGGGCAGCAGCATTATACATTGTGCCCTTCCCAAGATGCTAACCAGGCTATCAACTACCGCCGGTTCTTTACTATCAGCGGGTTGATAGGCCTGAACATGCAGGACGAGCAGGTGTTCGAGGATTATCATTCCTTTATTAAAACGCTTTGTGCAGATGATATTTTTCAAGGCCTGCGGATAGACCACATTGACGGCCTGCCTGATCCTGGGCAATATGTGGGCCGCTTGCGGGAATTAGTAGGCGAGGATATATACATAGTTGCAGAAAAAATCCTTGGCCCCAACGAACGAACCCCCGCTGCCTGGCCACTGGCAGGCACTACAGGATATGATTTCCTGGGGATGGTGAACAACCTGCTTGCGCCCGCGCCTGCCCAAAAGAAGTTTCTTGAGTACTACAATAAAAATGAAAAACAGCAGCGTGATGTCCCAAGGTTGCTGCATGAAAAAAAGTCGCTCATCCTATACAATTATATGCAGGGCGAGCTGGATAACCTTTACAAACTGGCGATAAGAAGTAAGCTGGTGGATAAAGAGGCCCTGCGCGCCGTAACGCCCGAAGTGTTCAAGAAGGCGATCGGTGAATTTCTCATACAGTGCCCTGTATACCGGTATTATGGTGCAGCCTTGCCATTGGGTGAGGAAGAAGAAGCAGCCGTTAATGAGCTGATAGGCCGTATCGGCAAGTATGACAAAAGCTTGGCGGCGGGGGCAACGCTGCTAAAGGATATTTTCCTTACCCGGCCAAAGAAAAAAGATAGTGCCTATAACGGCCGGGCAGCTGCATTCTACAGGAGATGCATGCAATTCAGCGGACCGCTTATGGCCAAGGGGGTAGAGGATACGCTGATGTACACGCTCAACTACTTCATTGCGCACAATGAAGTAGGCAACAGCCCTTTGGAACTGGGCTGCCCTATTGATGGCTTTCATCAGGCTATGAAAGAGCGGCTGGAACACAACCCAATGGCCCTGAATGCTACCTCTACGCACGATACCAAGCGCGGAGAAGATGCACGTGCACGACTGAATGCATTACCTGGCCTGGGGGATGAATGGATAGCGCTCGTGCAGCAATGGCGAAAAATGAATGGCAAGGCCATAACAAACGGCGAGCCCGGCTTTAACATGGAGTACTTTATCTACCAGTCGCTGATAGGCTCCTATCCGCTGGAGATAAAGGAGGAAGAAAGTTTTAAGGAGCGGTTCAAAGCTTTCATGCAGAAAGCATTGAGAGAGGCAAAGGAACATACTACATGGGATGAGCCAAATACTGGTTATGAGGGCAATACCCAGCAGTTCATAGATAACCTTTTTAATAAAAAAGCATTTACGGATAGTGCCCGAAGTTTATTGCGGGCCATTGGCGAAGCAGCTACAACGAATTCACTGGCGCAGGTACTGTTGAAATTTACATGCCCCGGCATCCCTGATATTTACCAGGGCGATGAGCTTTGGGATTTTAGCATGGCCGACCCGGATAACCGCCGCCCTGTTGATTATGAGCTGAGAGAAAGATTGCTGGATGAGCTGATGGAATCCCCCGCAGCCCTTCCTAAGCTGTGGAAAGCCTCCGGCAATGGAAAAATAAAATTGCTGCTGGCCCACACTCTTTTGAAGGAGCGAAAGGAGCATGCTGATGCCTTTGCCAGTGGCAGTTATGAGCCGCTGCAAGTAACCGGCGCTTACAAAAAATATATTATCGCTTACGCCAGGAAGCACAAGCAAACATGTTACATTATAGCTATTGCTATAAACGCACTGGAAATAGCAAGGGGGCAGGGTACGCAGATAACCGGCATCAACTGGAAAGATACCGAGATAATATTGCCAGGGCTGGTCAACGCCAGGCTGCATAACCTGCTGGCAGGGCAAGAAACGGCAAACAACAAATCCCTGCCGGCAAAAGAGCTTTTCGCCGAATTGCCGGTTGCAATAATAAAGGCACACTTGCCAGAAAACAAAAGAGGATGCGGCATATTATTGCCGGTATTCTCCCTTCCGTCGCGCTCTGGCGTGGGCGATTTTGGGCCTGGTGCATACCGCTTCGTTGATTTCCTGCGCAACAGCGGCCAGAAATACTGGCAGTTGCTGCCGCTCAACCCGGTGAAGGCAGGCCAGGGATACTCTCCCTATAACTCCACTTCCGGCATGGCCTGTAATACGCTTTTTATAAGCCCTGCGATGCTGGCAGAAGAAGGCCTGCTGGATAGTGCCGCCTTGAAAGCCAGCCAGCTGCCGCTGCGTAATAAGATAGATTATGCCGGGTGCGAAACGGTGAAAAATAAATTGTACAGTATTGCATACCACAATTTTGTACAAAGCCGGCCCACGGCGCTACACCGGGAATTTACCCAGTACTGCAACAGGCAAGCCTACTGGCTGGATGATTATGCACTCTATGTTACGCTGCAAGAGCAATTTAACGGCGAGCCATGGTTCAAGTGGCCCGATGCCTACAAGCGTAGAAAAGAAAAAAACATCGCAGAATTCGCAGAAAGAAAGCAGGCGGAGCTACAAATGGCCAAATGGCTGCAGTTTATTGCAGAATCGCAGTGGAAGAAAGTTAGAGGCTATTGCAATAATAACGGCGTATCATTGATAGGCGACATGCCATTCTATATGAGCCTGGATTCTGTGGATGTCTGGGCAAACCCGGAAAAGTTCTGCATTGGCAAGAACGGCGAAATAAAAGGCATAGCAGGCGTTCCGCCAGACTACTTCAGCAAAACGGGGCAATTGTGGAACATGCCCACTTATAACTGGAACGCGCTGAAGACATGCAAATATGAATGGTGGATAAGCCGCCTGCGCAGGAACCTGGAATTTTTCGATAAGGTGCGGCTCGACCACTTCCGCGCATTCGAAGCTTACTGGCAAGTGCCGGCAGGCGCAAAGACCGCAGAAAAGGGAGAATGGAAGAAAGGCCCGGGCATGGATTTCTTTGACACTGTGAGGGAAGCAATTGGTGGGCTGCCTTTTATAGCGGAAGACCTTGGCGATAACATGGAAGATGTATATGCCCTCCGTAGGGCGTCGGGCCTGCCGGGTATGAAGGTGCTGCAGTTTGCCTGGGGCGAGAATATGCCGGTAGCGGTGGATGCGCCACATAACCATCCAGGGCATTGTATAGTATACACGGGAACGCACGACAATAATACTACCATAGGATGGTTCAGGCAGGAAGCAAAAAAAGCAGATAAGCGGCGGTTGGAAGCATATACAGGCTTACAGGTAAACGAAGAAAACATCAATGCTGTGATGATTCGCATTGCCTACAGCTCGGTAGCAGAAACTGCGATCATACCCATGCAGGACATTCTAGGATATGGGCAGCAATCAAGGATGAATACCCCCGGCACATCGGAGGGCAACTGGCTGTTCCGGTTGCCAGAGAAGGAATTGAGCCCTGCCCTGGAGAAAAAACTGAAACAACTAGCTGCCTTATATAACCGGTGGCCCTAGAAATTATCCCCCTGCCAGGATAAAACAATCGTTGCCAGTGGCGGCAGCACCAGCGATAGTGAGTGTGTCCTCCCATGCCTTGGTATAGGCGCCGTTTCCATGCCCTGGTTAATGACATTGCTCCCACCATATTCCATGCTGTCAGTGTTCAGTATTTCTTTATAGTGGCCGGGGCGGGGCATCCCAATGCGGTAGTTATGGCGCACCACCGGCGTGAAATTGCATATAAAGACAAGAAAGCCGCCGCCTGCTGACCTACGTATCCAGCTTATCACGCAGTTGTCCCTGTCATTAAAGTCTATCCATTCATAGCCTGCGGGCGAAAAGTTATTTTCATATAGTTCCGGCAAGTGGTAGAGCTCATTCATCCTTTTCAGCAAGGCCTGTATCCCTTTGTTGGCGGAATCTTCAGCTTCATGCCAATCCATGCTATGGCCATGGCGCCACTCATGGGCCTGTGCGAATTCCCCTCCCATAAACAGCAGCTTTGCCCCCGGGTGGCCATACATATAGCCATAGAGCAGCCGGAGGTTGGCATAGCGCTGCCACCTGTCGCCAGGCATCTTGTTGAGCAGGGAGTATTTTCCATGCACTACTTCGTCGTGGGACAGCGGCAGCACATATTTTTCTGAGAAGGCATAGTAGATGCTGAATGTCAGTTTGTCCTGGTGGTATTTGCGGTGTATAGGGTCAAGCTGAAAGTAGAAGAGTATGTCGTGCATCCATCCCATCATCCACTTCATGTCGAAGCCCAACCCGCCATCGCTGGTGGGATGCGTGACCCTCGGCCATGCTGTCGATTCCTCGGCAATGGTTAGTACGTTGGGAAAATGCTGGTGCACTGCATCGTTGAATTGCTTCAGGAAGCCGACTGCGTCCAGGTTTTCATTGCCACCATACTCGTTGCGCTCCCACTCGCCGGCCTTCCGCGAATAATCGAGATAAAGCATCGATGCCACAGCATCCACCCTCAGCCCATCCACATGGTATTCGCTGAGCCAGTAAAGCGCATTAGAGATAAGGAAGGCACGCACTTCGTTCCGGTTGTAGTTGAAGATATAGCTGTGCCAGTCGGGGTGGTAGCCCTTTCGTGGGTCGGCGTGCTCATATAAGTGTGTTCCATCAAAGTAGCTTAGCCCGTGCTCGTCATCGGGGAAGTGGGAAGGCACCCAGTCCAGTATAACCCCTATCCCCGCCTTATGCAGCTCATTGATGAGATACATAAAATCCTGCGGGGTGCCATATCGGCTGGAGGGCGCATAATAGCCCGTCACCTGGTAGCCCCATGAGCCATAAAAAGGATGTTCCATCACCGGCATCAGCTCCACATGCGTATACCCCATGTAGGCGCAATAGGCCGGCAGTTCTGCAGCCAGCTCCCTGTAGGTAAGGTGCCCCGCCGCATCTCCCTTCCTGCGCCATGACCCGAGGTGCACCTCATAAATCGATAGCGGTTTATTGCCAGGATATTCCTTCGCCCTTTCATTCATCCATGCGTTGTCTTCCCATTCAAAATCCCTGTGCCACACAATGGATGCTGTATGCGGGGGCGTTTCCCAATGTGTTGCATACGGGTCGCCTTTCTCTACGCTGTAGCCGCTACCCGTGCGGATAAAATACTTATAGTACTCTCCCGTGCCTATGCCGGGGATAAATAGCTCCCATATCCCTGAGCCGTCCCAACGTACATTCATCGGGTGGGCGCCTCTGTCCCATCCGTTCAGGTTCCCGACGACGGAAACATAAGCTGCATTCGGCGCCCATACTGCGAAGTATACTCCCTTCACGCCATTCACCTCTATAATATGCGGCCCCATTTTTTCGTATAGCTTGAAGTGTACGCCTGCCTTGATGAGCGCGATATCATAATCCGTCAGCAAAGAAACATGCCCACTCCCGGCCTCGCTACTAACTTCCACAGCTGCTTTTTCTTTTTTAGCCATTGCCCATGATTGCTTTTATACCCCTTATCGGTATGATTACCCAGTCGGGGCGGTTATTTAATTCATAGCCTAGTTCATAGATGGCTTTTTCCAGTATGTAGAGGCCCAGCAGCATCATTACGTCTTCCCTAGCAGCAGGCAGCAGCGCGGTGCCGGCTACAGTATCCAGGTAGGCGTTCAGGTAGAACTGGCTCATATACTGGTGCCATTCCTCGGCATAGGGCAGCATGTGGGCCATATCCTTTTTCTCAAGGTTGTTGTTTAAGAACAGGCTGCCATAGGCCGCATAGTGGAAAGAGCGCATCATCCCTGCCACATCGCGCAGCCCCGACCGCTTCAGCCGCCTTTCGCTATAGCTCCTTGCCGGCTCGCCCTCAAAATCTATTATCAGGATATCCTTGCCTGAAAACAGTGTTTGGCCCAAATGGAAGTCGCCATGGATGCGTATCTTGATGGTATCGAACTTCTTTTTGTAGACATCGCGGAACCGGGCTGTGATCTCGTTCCTCATGCCATATATTTCCTCAGCTTCCTGCCGTACCCCTTCGGGTAACTTTTTAAGGTTTCGTGCCAGCGCCGCGAACGACTTTTTGGTAAGCGACAGGAATGAGGCATACAATGACCTTTGGTAGTGCTGGGAGAATTCTTCCGGTATAAATGCAGGGTTATCCTGCGATGACATAAGGGCGAGGTGCATTTCCCCTGTCCTTACGCCCAGCATGCGCACACGTTCGCTCACCGCAGCATCCAGCAGTTCTTTATGCTCTTCCGCCAGCTCTTCAAAATTGCCTGAAGGGAGGGCCTTTGCGCCCTTGCTTTTGGCGGTTGCGCCGGGTTTGTCCGCCGATAGTATTTTCTCGTTGTATTTGCCCAGCTTGTCCAGCATATAGTCCCATCCGTCGGTGTTATTCTTTACAAGCTCCTGCATCATGCCCAATACCACCACGCCATTCCCCAATGCCCATTCTATGGCGCCCCAGAAAGCAGGTATATGGCTGAAATCCGTTTCCTCCGTTAAGAAACGCGTAATTTCCAGGTCAGGGTTTATGCTTCTGTCTACCTTGCGGTATAGCTTTAAGATGTATGTATTGTCATATACTATGGAAGTATTGCTCTGTTCGGCAGACAATACTTTAGACTTTACAGCATGGCCTTTCACTATATGCTGCCGCAGTTTCCTTGCGCCGCTGAAATGTATCTTGCCATAATCGTCCAGGTGCAGTGTATGGTGGTGCGCTATATTATAGAAGAGCACATTCCTGTACTCCTCATTATAAACAGCATCATACAGCATGCCGCTTTTGCCCTCTATTTCAAGCCCGCATAGTATTGCCTGCGGATGGGCTTCTTTGATGTTGGCTGCAGCTTTTGAAGATGCAAATGAAATGGGCAGTTGGTATATGTCCGGCAGGCCCGTTTTATAGTTCACTTCCACCAGCAACAAGATAGCCTTTCCGCTATTGCCGAGGGGTATCGGCGCATCGTTCAGGATATTTACAGAATGAATGCTCCGTGCCTTTCCCCCGAACCACCTCATTTTAGAAAAGTATTCCGGAAGGACATATTGGGTGAGCCCTTCGGCCTTTGCAATATCCTCCCAATCATTGATTTCCAGCGTATATAAGTCGTGCTGCTGCTGTGATTGCTCGGTTTTGCTGAGGAGGAACCAATGGCATTCATATTGCCCAAGCGTAAAGAAATAGGGGGTGTCCCCTTTCGCCGGTGGAAACTGGTTGCCGCTGAATACTTCCGTAAGCGTATGGTCTTTGTACTCCGACAAGTCCAGCTCTGCAGGCTGCGAATGCCGGGAAAGGTTGACTATTACAAGAATAGATTCGGCCTGGTAAGAACGCGTGAAGGCGAGCACCTTAGCATTTTCGCAGTTGATGAATTTCATCTCTCCGCGGCTGAAGGCTTTGTACTTCTTTCGGGTATTGATAAGGCGCTTCATAAACCATAGTAGCGATGCCGTATTCCGGTTCTCTATCTCCACGTTTATATACTCATAGTGATAGAGCGGGTCGGTTATCACTGGCAGGTAAAGCCTGTGTGGGTTTGCCTCGGAGAAGCCGGCATTCCTGTCCATAGACCATTGCATGGGCGTGCGCACGCCATCCCTGTCGCCCAGGTAATAGTTATCGCCCATCCCTATTTCGTCGCCATAGTAGATGACGGGGGTGCCCGGCAGTGAGAACAGCAGGTAATTCAACAGCTCTATCTTTTTGCGGTCATTGCCCATCAGTGGCGCCAGGCGGTGCCTGATGCCAAGGTTGATTCTGGCCTTTGGGTCTTTTACGTATACCTTGTACATGTAGTCCCGCTCTTCATCCGTCACCATTTCCAATGTCAGCTCATCGTGGTTCCTTAGGAATATTGCCCACTGGCACGTATCAGGGATAGGCGGCGTTTGCTCGAATATATCCACTATCGGGAAGCGGTCTTCCATCTGCAGCGACATGAACATGCGCGGCATTACCGGGAAATGATAGTTCATATGGCATTCGTCGCCATTGCCGAAATAGCTCACAGAATCCTCCGGCCACATGTTGGCCTCGGCCAGCAATAACGTGCCGGGATAATTTTTGTCCACATGCTTGCGGAGCATTTTCAGAAAGGCATGTGTCTCGGGAAGGTTTTCACAATTGGTGCCATCCCTTTCAAAAAGATAGGGCACAGCATCGAGCCTGAAACCGTCAACGCCTATGCCGCACCAGAAATCTATCATCTTAAAAACCTCTTCCCGAACCAGTGGGTTGTCGTAGTTGAGGTCGGGCTGGTGGTGGAAGAAACGGTGCCAGTAATATTGCTTTGCCACCGGGTCCCATGTCCAGTTGGAGGCTTCGAAATCCTGGAAAATGATGCGCGCATCCCTATATTGCTGCGGGTTGTCTGTCCACACATAAAAATCCCTGTACTTGCTGCCCTTGGGCGCTTTGCGCGCTTTCTGAAACCATGGGTGCTGGTCGGACGTATGGTTAATGACCAGCTCGGTGATCACTTTCAGGTTTCGCTCATGCGCGGCCTTCAGCAGTTTTTTAAATTGCGCCACAGTGCCGTAAGACGGGTTGATGCTATAGTAGTCTGCTATGTCGTAGCCGTCATCCCTGAGCGGCGAAGGGTAAAAAGGCAGCAGCCATATGGCCGTAATGCCCAGGTTTTGCAAATAGTCTAATTGCTGCAACAGGCCTTCAAAGTCCCCGATGCCGTCACAGTTGCCATCGCGAAAGGCTTTTATATGCACTTCATATATTACCGCATCCTTGTACCAGTGCAGCCTGTCATTGGGTTTTTTGTTTTCTTTTGCCATTTTGGAAGTGGTGTTTATTGTTGTATGCGGAACACATGCCCCGGTATGTCATAAGGATTCAGCGATACATAGTTCCATCCCGCCTTCCATTCGTATTTATCGCCGCTCAGCAAGTCATGCACGCTGAATACCTGCCGCACCACCCTGGCCAGGGGGATATTGACATGCCCCGCCTGGGTGGCAAATGGGTCCAGGTTGATAGCTATGATGAGCATATTGCCGTTTGCTTCATCGGTTTTTATGTAACAGATAATGTGCTCATTACTGGTTTCTACAAACTCTACATTCGCCATTGATTGCAGTGCTGTATTTTCCCGCCTTATCCTGTTGATGCGGATAATGAGCTCTTTAATTTTAGTGTATTTATCCCAATCCCAGTGTTCTGTATATTCTTCCTTGCCCGGCCGGGGCTCGCAGATGCCATACTCAAACACAGGCCCGTATATGCCATAAGAAGGTGACAATGTAGCTGCCAGCAGCAGGCGGATGATGTGGGCATTCTCTTTGCCCTCTACCAGCTCTTTGGTAAGGATATCGGGCGTATTGGGCCAGAAATTCGGGCGGAAGTAATAGCGAAGGCTGGTGTGGGCAAGCTCCGTTACATACTCTTCCAGTTCTTTTTTAGTGTTGCGCCAAGCGAAATAGGTATAGGATTGGGAAAAGCCCAGTTTTGCCAGGCGTTCCATCAGCCGCGGCCGGGTGAAGGCTTCTGCAAGAAAGATAGTGTCGGGGTAATCCTGCTTGATTTCTTTTATTACCCATTCCCAAAACGGAAAGGGCTTCGTGTGCGGGTTGTCCACCCGGAAAATACTAACGCCTTTTTCCCTCCAGTAAATAAAAATACTTTTCAGCTCCTCCCACAGGCTTTCCCATGCATCACATTCAAAATTGAATGGTAATATGTCCTCGTATTTTTTCGGAGGGTTTTCCGCATATTGCACTGTCCCGTCAGGCCGCCACAGGAACCACTCCGGGTGCTGTGATACGTATGGGTGGTCAGGGGCGCACTGGAAGGCAATATCCATGGCCACGCCTATACCGCATTTTTTTGTAGCGGAAACCAGGCTTTTAAAATCTTTCAGCGTGCCCAGTGCGGGGTGTATGGCCTTGTGGCCGCCTTGTTTATTCCCTATGGCCCATGGCGAGCCCGGGTCGCCTTCTGCCGCTTCCAGCGAATTGTTCCTGCCTTTTCTTTTCACAGTGCCAATAGGGTGTATAGGCGGCAGGTACAGCACATCAAACCCCATATTGCTGATGCGGGGCAGGAGGTTCTTTACGTCTTCAAAAGTGCCGTGCATCCCCGGCACACGCGCCGCCGACCTTGGGAAAAGCTCATACCATGTGCTGTATTCAGCTTCGCGCGGCTCTACCATTAGCTCATATACTTTCTCAGATACGGTGATGGCCGCTTTATTTACGCACTTTTCCATAGCCTCAGCTATGCCCGGCTCCAGGGCCACGGTTACCTGCCCCTCGCCGGGCGGGGCGCCCTGCAGGCGCCTTACCCACTCCAGCAATATGGGGTTTGGCTTCCTGGCTGCGCCAGCAGCGCCTTCTGCCAGTTGTATCCCCTTTTGGATTTCTACCTGTATATCCTGCTCTGCCTCGTATTTTTTTTGCAGGCCTTTCTGCCATGTGGCGAAATGGCTTACCCACCCCTGCACCTGGAACTGGTAAATGCCTAGCTCCCGTGGAGTGAAAGATACGCTCCAGACATCGTTTCCGGCAGGGGATAACTTTAGTGTATTCCACGGCTTTTCCCCTTTGCGCCTTATCAGGGCTTCCGCCCTCACTTCGTCATGCCCGTCAATAAAAACATTGGCAGACAGCACGGTTGGCCTATTTACAATAGCTTTTGCTGCAAAGCTGCCATCATCTACCGATGGCAGCACATTGCCGATAACGATTCTTTTTTTTCCTTCGGAATTGGTCATTGTATGGCTGAAAGGTTATGCGATGCTTATTTTATAGGGATGGCCCACGCATTTGCGCCGCAGTTAGCACACTGCTCCCCCTCCTGTTTTCCTGCCTGGCCACAGCGGCTGCATACACGCATTCCATGTTCTTGTTCCTGTTCGTTTTTTAAAGCGGTATCCCAATCCGGGATAACGGATAGCCCCGGGCCCGGCGCTTCTTCCCGGATGAGTGCAAACTGGCCACTGGCCTCCAGGTATAGCCGCTTCACTTTGCCCATATGGGTAATGCTTTTCGACCGTATCTCAGCCATTACCCTGTTGCGGCTTACTTTTGCCTTTTTCATCGCGTCCAGGTCCATCACGGCATCCACTACCAGCGTGCTTATATTGCCGAATGCGTATTTTTCGAAAGGCTGGCTTTTAAAAGCAAGGCTGGAAATTGTTTTTTCCGTGATAACGACGACCATGGAAATGATAACGGCCGGCAATATTCCCCTGTCGGGCGTCTGTACCGGCACGCCGATTGCCGCGGCAAGCACTACTATTGCTGCAAGCTCATTTTTAGTCAGCTTGGCAGACACGCGCTTGCCCATTGCCCGCATAGAGCCCAGCAAAAGCAGGTACAGCACCACCAGCCTGGCCAGTATTTCTATATAGAAGGTGCCGGGCACATTGCCAACAAATATCCGTTGCCAGTCATTTATATGAATATCGGCTGCGTCCATAGGTTCTTTATTTTATCGCTTCTTTCCAGTTTGCATCGCCACATACAGGGCACTTAATGCTTGTCATTGAGGCGCCCTTTTTTATTGTATTTCCACAACTGCTACAAGCTGTGTAAGTGTCCGATACTTCTTGCCCTTCCAATAGCTTTTTATCGCCCGGTGGAAATGTGGCCAGGCCAGGCTCATCCTTTTCATCTTTATAGATGCTGAACAGGCCGCAAGCTTCCAGGTACATGCGTTTTACCTTCTTCAGGTTAAAAATTTCCTGGCGGCGCAGTTCTGCAAGTACCTGCTGCCTGGATATCCGGGCCGTTTTCAATTGTTCCAGTTGTATGATGCCGTCTTTCACCAGCATTTTCATATCTCCTATTACTGCCTTTTCGGCGCGTTCGTTTTTCACGGTCAGCCACGATGTGCCCTGCTGCAATAATGTAATGCCAGCCAGTGTTACGAGCCCCTGTAATATGCCTCTGTCCGGCGATTGTATCGGGGCAGACACGATGCCGCCGAGCATGATCATTACCGACATCTCGGTTATTGTAAGCTCTCCCGCCATCCGCTTACCCAGCAGGCGCACGAAAAAAAGAAGGGCTGTATATACCACAAGCACCCGGAAAAGTACCTCCAGCAGGAATTCCGGAGGCGCCTCTCCGAATAACATCCGCTTGATATCATTAATGTGTATGTCAGCTCTTTCCATTTCTTTGGGGTGTGGCAACCGTATGTAAAGTTCGTGGCCGGCCTAGCAAAAGGGTTACATATATTCAACGCTTCTTTACATAATTGCTACATTTGCAGACAGCTTAGGGCCATTGCCTAGAAGTAGCGGCCAACCGTAAGGCCGTAAGTAAAAAGGGTATTTTCCTTTCCCGTCCTGTTGAATTTATTATAAGTGTAGGCGCATGTAAGCGACAGCCAGTTTATTATTTTTATTTCCAGCTCGTTTGTTGTTTTGAATATATAGTCGGGCGAATAGGATAGCGAGTTTTGTATAAAGCAGATACTATTGAAAGTAATCATATCCAAGGCCTTTAACCGGAGCATTACCCTGAATGAATTCCTGAATGTATTATAAATGTCGCGCACGGTATCGTCCAGGAATATGTCGCTTTTCTCATACAAGATGCCGTCGCTCAGGTTTAGCCGCGCGTTGGGCTTGTCCACTACGTTATATGCCCAGCCGGCGCCTGCCTGGTATTGGTTGTTTATTTTAAGGGAAACGCTCGATGTATAAGTAGCCAGCCCCCAATAATATGCGTGCGGTATACTCTTATATAAGTCAACGTCGAACATGGTGGAAACGTCGTTGTTAGTTAGTTTGCCCTGCGTTTCCCCATACACCCAGGATGAAGATAAATTCAGCGAAACTAATTTCTTTTTCATGTTCAGCTTCAATGACTGGTTGGTTAAATACGAACTGCTGCTGTTCGTTTTATTAATGGAACCCGATGCCATAATGCCAGCATAATAGTTGGCTGTATCGCCGAACTGGGCATATCCAGGCGTAAATGGCATCAGGGCAAGTAGAAAAACAACTATAAAAAGCATTGCATTTTTTGCCTTGCCTTTCATCAGGAAGCAAGCGGCACATTCGTAAATACGACCACATTGCCCTTCTGTGGCGCTGCTACCGGGAACAAATGGCCCTTATTCCTATCCCCGGCATCAAACAGTTTTTTAATAAACTTGTTCGCCCATAAGAAAACGTCCGACATTGCTATGGTTTGCTGCATCTTATACATGCGCGCTTTCTTTTCTTCAGCAGGCATTACCAGCCCCTCATGTATTTTATCGGCGAAGCATTTAATGTTGTTGGGGTTTATCATTATCGCATCAGTAAGTTCTGCCGCGGCGCCTGTAGCTTCGCTCAGCATCAGTATGCCGTTCATAGATACGTTGCCGGCAATATATTCTTTACACACCAGGTTCATCCCGTCCCGCAGAGGGGTTACTAATGCTATGTCTGCGCTTTTATACAGCGCTGAAAGCATGTGCGGGGTAAAAGACTGGTAAAAGTGATGTATCGGCTGCCACCCCAGTACAGCATATTTGCCATTTATATGGCTGATGAGCCTGTCCATTTCCTGCTTTAGCCGCTTATAGTTGCCAACATTGTCCCTGGAAGGCACAATGAGGTGTATCAGCGTTATCTTCTGGTGCCATTCAGGATAGTTCTTTAAGAATAGCTCATATGCATGCAGCCGTTCCAGGATGCCCTTGCTGTAGTCCAGCCTGTCTACCGAAAGCGCCAGTTTAGTGTTGATAAGGTGTTTTATCCGCTGCACATTACTCTCGGTGGTTTCGTGCGTGGCCAATTCCCTGAAGCGCTTATAATCGATGCTTATCGGGAAAGCCTGCACGCCTACCTTCCTGCCCGGTAAATTGATTTCTCCTTTGCCAACCGGAATATTCAGTATACGGCTTACCGCGCTGAGAAAGTGGTGGGTATCGGCTTCCGTCTGGAACCCTATTATGTCTGCCCCTAGCAGCCCTGACAAAAGCTTATCTTTCCATGGCAGCGCCCTGAATATCTCATAATCAGGGAAAGGTATATGCTGAAAAAAGCCTATGGCCATATCTGGCGCCGCAGCGCGCACCATGGCGGGTACCAGCATGAGGTGGTAATCGTGTATCCAAACGACATCCTGCGCTGTGGCTACCTTCAGTATAGTATCGGCATACTTCCTGTTTACGGCTACATAAGATTCCCAGTATTCCTCTTTGTATTTGGCATATGTAGGGAAATAGTGAAACAGCGGCCATAGGGTATCATTGGAAAACCCTTCATAAAAATTGCGTATCTCATCCTCCGACAGGTACACAGGATAAAGCCCTTTTGCAGTGAAGTAGCTGGTGATTTTTTCACGGCCTGTTTCCGGGGCTTTCTCCCCCGGCCAGCCTATCCATATATTTTTATACTTGCTTAGTACACTGCTTACAGCCGTTGCCAGCCCGCCTTCGCTTGCCTGGATATGCATATTGCCGTCCGCTATGCTCAGCTTTACCGGCAGCCTGTTCGATACATTTATAATCCGCTTCTTTGCCATACCATCAATTTTTATCCATCCTTATATACAATCCATAATCAGGGAAGAACCCTGAGTACAATGAGAAATTACCTAATGTATGTATTCGATTAAGAAAGCAGAGGCCCACTTACCAGTTCGCTTCAACAGCCTTCGGCCCCGCAGGGTAGATGGCAAACAACATGAACAGCCCCAAAAGGTATTAACAGAAGCATTCGCTTCGCCGCTTTCCTTGATGTAAAATTACGCCCGGATGAGGCAAAGGGTTTTACATCAATGCCATCGGCAGTTATACAATTCACACGTGTTTTAAAATTCTATCTGGCAGCAAGGAGCGCCTGCAGAAAAGGTAATACTGCCGCCTGGCCAGCCAGGGCATGGGTGGCCGCTGATGGGCCGCTACCCACTTTTATCGTAATGGCGCCAGGCGTTTTCATTAACGCATGAAACATATCTTCATCAGTGAGGTCATCGCCTATGGCGAGTATAAAATCATATGTATTGCCCTGCAGTAAATTCAGCGCAGCACGGCCTTTGTTAATATCCCTGCGCTTTACCTCTATTACTTTATTGCCGCGCAATATGTTTATCGGGATTTCCGAAGTTATCGCAGACAAGCTGCCGGCCAACCGGCCAGCTAATTCATCCCCCTGGGCAGGGTTGGCATTACGGTAATGCCATGCCAATGAAAATTCTTTTTTTTCTACAAATGAACCGGCACACATTGGCACGAAGCTTTGCATCATTGCTTCTATCGGCTGTAGCCACTCCTTATCTTCGTTGCTAATTGTTACAAGCCAATCTTTTGCATGCTTATGCCGCATTTTAGAGCCATGTTCTGCTATAAGCCCTACTGGCAGGGCGGAAAACCAACTTTCAAGGTCGTTGCTGCCCCGCCCGCTAATGATATAAACATCGTTGGATGCTATTGCCAGCAATTGCTGCAATATTTCCATCAAAGTGCCGGAAGGGGTTGCCAGTGATGGAACCTTTGCAAAAGGCACAAGCGTACCGTCATAATCCAACAGGATAAGCCGCTTGCTAGCAGCTGCATATTTTTCTGGTATTCCTGGCAACATTTCGTACAATTCCGAAATAAAGGTAAGAAGGCCTGCCGTCTGTTTTTGCTTTTTGCCCTAAATAATGCCCCGCGTGCGAATAGCGGAAAAATGTACATTTATGAAGCGCTGGCCCTTAGCTGGCTATATCTCCTGCTGATAATGAATAAGCCAAAGTAAAAAGCCTTACGCCCACAGGGCGCAAGGCTTTTTGCCTGGTTGCTTACTGGTAGGCCCATTCGGGCACAAACCATACTAGGCCCTTTTTACTTCTACATGTTGCTTAGTCCTCTTAGCAATCTTATTTGCTTTTCTTTCTGCATTGTGCTTCTTCCTTGCTATCATCTTATAATGCCTCTTAGATACCTTCTGGTATGAAGTGTGGCCATCGTGCGGGTAGTTGCCTGTATAGGTCGATGTCTTTTCCACATTCACATTCGCGGTAAGGTTCAGTGTCTGGTTTTCACAGGCGGCTACCGGTGACTTAGTGTTGCTCAGCGACACGGTATATGCCTCAGGCTGTATGCTCATGTCTTTCCTGTCAGCCACTTCCAGCGGCTTAGATGGGTATTGTTCGCTCAGGCCTGCAACAGGATACGCCGCTTCATTCTTTTTGTGGCGTTTGCGGGTATAGTAAACAAAGGTTTTGTTGTCTGTGGTCACTTTGCTGCCACTGGCAGGGAGTGTTATCTGGCTCACGTCAGGCTTCACGTCAACAGGCACTTTCACACATGCTGTCCCCATTTCTTTTTTCGGGTAGAATGCGTTGCCGCACTTGGCGAAGAGATACAGCGCACCGTTGCTGTTGCCGCCATTGGCCGCTATTTTCCATGCCTTGAACTCACTGCGGTTACCTTCCAGGCGGTAAAGGTTATATACATAGCCCCTGCTGCCCATATTGCCTACTGTACCGGGCGCCACGTATGCTTCGCTTACATCGCCGGGGTTCAGGTCATTTGCGCCATTTGCATAGCCTATCTGCCTCAGTAGCCCATTCAGGTTGTCCATTGCTTCTGTATTATCATTTGCATGCCTTTTGATGGTATTATATACCTGGCTGGCAGATGATTTATTCATCAGGAATGGGAACTCTGGCGCTGTCCCCAGCCTGCTCACTTCCCTGGGTGTTTCTCCATTATTGAAGTTGAACAGGGCATTTGTACTTCCCATCTGCGCGATGGCAGCACACGTTAGCATCATAGATGCTGATATCAAAAAAAACCGTTTCATAATTTCCAATTTTTTTAAGGTTAACAACTATGCTATTGCTGGTTACACTGTTGTTGATTTTACTTCAACATTTACGTGTGCCCTGCGGGCAATTTTTGCTTCTTTACGTTCTATTTTCCTTTTCTTCCTGGCGGCCATCTTGTATTGCCTCTTTGATACTTTCCTGTACACTGGCTCATCCTTTGTGCCTGGATAATTGCCGGTATAGGATGCTACGCGTTCTACAGAGAGCGTAGCTGCCACGTCCAGCGCTGAATCAGGGCAGGCCGTTACAGGCCCCTGTGGCGCAGACACCGATACATTATATTGTTCGGGTACCGGCGACACATCCATTGAATTGTTTAGCATGAGCGGTTTTGATGGATACCGGTTTGCTGTGCTGCCAGGTACTGCGTAAAGCTTGTCGTGCTTCCGGTGGCGCTTTTTTTCGTAATACACGTACGTCTCCCGGGATGTCGTTGTCTTGGCGCCGCTTGTTGTTAGCGTCATTTGGTTCCCGGTGAGGCTTACTTCCGTTTTTACGCATTGTGCCTGGGCGAACGCGCCGGACGCTGCAACAATGCATGCTGAAATTAATACTAGCCGTTTCATATTGCCTTTTTTTAATCGTTTATAAAAACAAATCGCTCTCAAAAGAGTTCTGGTATACATACGGCAAAACTCATGCGACAAATGGCGGAATCAGGGGCTTTGATGTTTTTTTTAACTCTGCCCAATACCTCTCTGAAACCCTTGCCTGAAGCTAAATTTTTGAGTACTAATGCATCATATATTGCTGCTTCCGGTGTGTTTCTTAAGCCACTTTAACATATTTTCAGGAGTGTTAAAAGTGAGGCTATGCCATAGGCCCCGCAGCGGTTTGGGGAATTTTTTTCCTAATTTTATAGTGGACATTGTGAACACAAAAAATTGCAGCAGAAAATGAGAAAAAAGAGTAGGAGAAATAATGTGCGCCGGAAAAGCAGCCGCCTATTTATCGGTTTTCTTGCATGGTGCTTCAGCTTTAATGCAAAGGGCGCAGAAAATATGCCTGATGAGCAGGGTGGCGCGCGTTTCAGTTGGAATGAACACAACAAGCTGTCCTGGAGCGATTTTAAAGGCATGCCCGGCAACCAAGGCAAGGAATCTGCGGCGGCTACCTGCTGCAGTATCGGGTTCAGGGTTGGCAACAATGCAGTAGGCCATCCGGAGATCGTTGTGTATAATACCTTTTATATTAACAAGTCGTGGGTCAAGGATGACGCTAAGATAGAATCAATACTTATGCATGAACAAGGCCATTTTGACCTATGTGAGCTTTATACACGGAAGCTAAAGTCGCTCGTTGCCAGTATTGACCTCAGTTCATACAACGTAAAACAAGAGCTGATGAAAGTATATGCTGCCCTTAGCGATGAATATGAAGCGCGCCAGCAGGCCTATGAGCAGGAAACAGCCCACGGCACTAACCTACCTGAGCAGCAAAAGTGGCAGGAAATGATCACAGCTGAATTGGGCCAGTATAGCGTAGCATAAATAGCTGAAGCATTTCCGTGGTACAATATTTGCACGGTTTGTATATCCCGGAAAGCTATCCGGGCCGCAAATCTTAAATGTTATGCCAGAAGGGCCGTCCATTGTTATATTGAAAGAGCTTGCCGCGCCGTTCAAGCGGAAAAAGGTTATCGAGGTATCCGGCAATTCAAAGGTGGATATAGAACGTGCGCGCAATCAAACTGTTACTGATTTTAAAAGCTGGGGCAAGCACTTCTTAATCTGCTTCAGAGAGTTTACCATTAAGATACATTTCATGCTCTTCGGCTCTTACCGCATCAACGAAGAGCGTGAGCTGGCGCCGCGCCTGAGCCTGAAGTTTAAGGATGGCGTGATGAATTTTTATGCATGCTCCGTAAAGATACTCGACGAAAAACCGGATGATATATATGACTGGGCGACTGATGTTATGTCGGATAGCTGGGATGCGAAGGCAGCTAAAAGAAAGCTTCTGGCACACCCCGAAATGCTGGCATGTGATGCATTGCTCGACCAGGATATATTTGCAGGCTCCGGCAATATCATTAAGAATGAGGTGTTGTTTCGCATAAAGGTGCATCCGAAATCGAAGGTGGGCAGCATGCCTGCAAAAAAACTGAATGAAATGATAAAGGAGGCCAGGGTATACAGCTTCGATTTTCTGGAGTGGAAGAAAGCATATGTGTTACGGAAACATTGGCTGGCACATACAAAGAAAACCTGCCCGCGCTGCAACATCCCGCTGATAAAAGAATA
>JADMIO011298065.1_pt1 | contig 24408 bp, 19 predicted proteins | sample 8958161 | NCBI WGS metagenome assembly JADMIO01 (sample SAMN16585339, study PRJNA669376) | soil metagenome | isolation source: Crop rotation soil | place: USA: Cullars Rotation, Alabama | collected 2011
CGCTCCAGCCGATCGCTTCGGACATCCGCGCCAGGTTTCCATCCTTCCTTCCTGACGGCCGCACCATCCTGTATGCCTCGGTCGGTGAAGACGGTCGCACGATCGGCTTCTCGGTGGTCGGGCTCGACGGCAGCGGACGTCGCGACATTGCCCGGTTGAGCGACGTCAATGGCGAAGGCGCGCCCGTGCTCGGCGCAACCGCAGAACTCGCGCAAGCCACGGTCCTTTCGAACGGCATCATGGTCTTCGGACAGGATCCAGGCTTCGTTCGCGCGCTGCCGATTGACCCGCAATCGCTGTCGCCGAATGGATCGGTGACGACGATCGGCGAGTCCGTCGAACGGGGCGCGAACGCCGGCGGCGTCGCCTTCACCGTGGCGCGAAACGGCCTGCTGGTGTTTGCGGGCACCGGCAACGACCATCAGCTCGTGTGGGTCAACCGGCAGGGCGTCGTCACGCCGCTCGACGTCGAAAGAGGCGCCTACCGCGAGCCACAACTGTCGCCGGACGAAAAGACGATTGCGCTGTCCGCGAACGACGAGACGCGAACGCCCAACCTGTGGCTGATCGATGTCGAACGGGGCGCGAAAACGCGCATAGCAACCGAAGCGCTGAGCCCCGTATGGGCCCCCGATGGGCGTCGCCTCGTCTACAACAGTCGCGGCGGTCAGGTGACCATGACCACGCTCGACGGACCATCGGAGCTGCTGCTCACGCGCGAGCAGACGAGCGGTGTATTAATCGGCACCGCGCCGTACCCCAGCGATTGGACACCGGATGGGCGCTCCATTCTTGTTCAGGCCGACAACCAGGACATCTGGAAGCTATCGGTCCCCGATCGGACGTTCGAACGCGTGCTGGTACGCGAGGGCAACGACACCGACGCCACGATCTCAGCGGACGGACAGGTCGTCTCGTACGTCTCGAATGAATCGGGGCGTTTTGAAGCGTACGTTGCGCGCTGGCCGAGCCTCGAGCAGAAGACGAGGGTCTCGACGAAAGGCGGCCTTTTCCCGCGCTGGTCGCGTACCTCGCGGGAACTGTTCTTCTGGCAGGGTCAGACGCTGATGTCGGCGATGGTCGACCCGGCTTTCAAGGTCTCCGTTCCTCAGCCGCTGTTTTCAGGAGCCTTCTTCGGCGCCGCTCGTGAAGGAGGTTTCGATATTGCCACCGACGGGCGGTTTTTGATGGTCAAGGCGGACGAGCGCGCCGAACTCCGCCAGCTCACCGTCGTGCAGAACTGGATGCACACACCGTAGCAGCTGGCACGAGCCAACTCGAGGGTTGCTCGTGCTTCGCGGTCGGATTACACTCGGCGCCCACACCCAGCCATGGCGCTCTCCCGCGCACCTCGCGTCTCACGCCTGCTCGCCGCCGCTGCGGTGGCATGCGCGGCGTGCTGGTCTCTCCTGGGCGGCGTGATCCAGCCGGTGGCCGCTTCGTCACAGCAAGCCTCGAACGCCACGCTCCAGGCAGGCGGCGAGACGCTCGAGATTCGTCCGAATGTCTATCTGATTGCCGGCCTCGGCGGCAACGTAGTCGTGCAGGTTGGTGACGATGGCGTGGTGGTCGTCGATACTGGATCGGCTGCCAGCGCTCCGACGGTCGCGGCTGCGATTGCGCGGATCACGCCGAAGCCCATTCGCTACATCATCGACACCGGGCCCGATGCCGACCATGTCGGCGGCAACGAGCTGCTGGCCAAGGCAGGCGAGTCGATCACGCCGGCGTCGCGCACGGGCGCGAACATTCTGGCGGCCGAAGGTGTCCTGCTGCATCTTTCCGCGGCGAGTGGAGGGACCGCGCCAGTCGCGGTTGGTGGGTGGCCCAACGAGACGTTCCACTACGCGCGGAAATACATGTACATGAACGGCGAGGCGATCGAGGTCCTCCATCAACCGGCGGCGCACACCGACGGCGACGTGTTCGTGTTCTTCCGTCGATCGGATGTCGTGGCCGCCGGTGACGTCCTCGACACGCGCCACTTTCCGGTGATTGACGTGGACAAGGGTGGCACCGTCGAGGGCGAGATCGCGGCGCTGAATCGTCTCGTCGACATTGCCGTGCCGTCGGTGCCGATTGTCTCGCGCGAGGCCGGGACGATTGTCGTTCCCGGGCACGGACATCTCTACGACCAGTTTGATGTGACTGAGTATCGCGACATGATCACGATCGTCCGAGATCGTGTGCGCGACCTGATGAGTGCAGGGCAATCGCTCCAGCAGATTCAGGCGGCGCAGCCCGCAAAAGGGTACGTCGGCCGCTACGGCAAGGCCGGAGGCGACTGGACAACCGAGCGCTTCATCGAGGCGATCTACAAGAGCCTCGGCAAGGGGAAGCGATGAGAGTCCGCGTCTCGGCGGTCGCAGTGGTACTGCTCGCAGGCATCCTGATCTCGAGTGTCCGGCCGAGCGTGATTCACGCGCAGCGGCAGGGTGGTCCGCCGCCGAGGTCCGCGCGTGACTCCGCGCCAGTCGACCTGACGGGCTACTGGGTGGCGTACGTCACCGAGAACTGGCGCTACCGCATGGTCACGCCGGCAAAGGGCGAATATCGTCGCATTCCGGTATCGCCTGCGGCCGTGCCGATCATCAACGCGTGGGATCCGGCCGCCGATACGCGGGCGGGTGAGCAGTGCAAGTCGTACGGCGCGGGCATGATCATGACGGTGCCGGCGCGTCTGCACATCACCTGGCAGGATGAAGAGACACTGCGCATCGACATCGACGCCGGTACGCAGACACGGCTCTTCCGCTTCGCACCGCGCGGCGCAGCTCCTCCCGCGCCGCGATCGTGGCAGGGCGAGTCTGCCGCACGGTGGCAGCGCTCGAACGGTCCAGATGGCGGCGGCAGCCTCGAAGTCCGAACGTCCAATCTGCGCCCCGGATACCTGCGCAAGAATGGTGTTCCGTACAGCGAACGCACCAGCATCCTCGAGAATTTCGATATTGCGCCACTGCCCGACAGCGGCGAACTGCTGATCGTCACCACCACCATCGACGATCCCACGTATCTGAGAGCGCCCTACGTCTTCAGTCCGCACTTCAAGCGGGAAGCGGACGGTTCCAAGTGGGATCCCACACCATGTTCATCCACGTGGTAGCCCGTCGCGCCGCCTTCGGCCTCGCCATCGTTCTTCTCGTGGGAATAAAGGTGTCTTCGCAGTCGGACCTGGCGGGACTCTTCGACCCCTCAGGCTCGTGGACGCCGCTGGCCACCGAGGACGTGCAGAACGACTCGGTGCCGGTGGACTACCTGGGCCTGGCGCTCACCGATGAAGCGCGCACGCGCGCACTCACCTACGACGAGTCGCAGAAGTCGATGATCGAGCGTCAGTGTCAGGGATGGGGCGCGGCCTACGGCGTGATCGGGCCGTTCGGGATGCGCATCACGTCGCAGGTGGACACCGTCCGCAACCGCATCGTCTCCTACACGGTCGGCGCGTGGGAAGACTGGATGGAGATGACGATCTGGATGGACGATCGCCCGCGTCCGTCCGAGTATGCCCTGCACACGCAGGCGGGTTTCACGCTGGGTCGATGGGAAAAGGGCGCGCTGGCTGCGCGGACCACACACGTGAAGGCCGGCTTCATCCGCAAGACCGGCGTTCCGCTCAGCGATCAGGCGACGATCGACTGGCGGTTCTTCCGTCACGGCGACATCCTGACGGTGCTGATGGTCGCGCGCGATCCGCTGTATCTCGTCGAGCCGGAGATCATCACGAGGAACCTGCGGCTGTCGCAGGCACCGGTCGACTATCGGGACCCCTGCATTCCGGGGTTCGAGGGACGCGAGCCCGGCGACGCCGTGCCTCACTACGCGCCGGACAAGAACCCGTTCATCGACGAGTTCGTGAAGCTCTATAACCTGCCGCGCGAAGCGGTGCTCGGCAATCGAGAGACGCTGTATCCGGAATACCGAAAGAAGATCAAGGACAGCTACGTTCCGCCGCCGCCGTGCAGCGAATCGTGCGACGCCGCCGGCAACTTCGTCCGCCGTCGCGGCCCATAGCCGTTCGTCGGAACCGCCGGTGCTAGCCGGTCGGCGGGTGGTCTTTGATGAACTGCACAATCGCGTCGGGCGAGTCGCTCAAGAAGACGTAATCATCGAACTGCTTCTCGGTGGCCAGCTTGTGCAGCAGCAGGTAGGCGAGATTCCAGTACTCCTTGTTGAACAGCACCATCGGGCTCTTCACCTTGCCGTAGGTCCGGTAATAGTTCTGATTGGCATCCTGAAAGATCTCCTGAACTGTGCCGGCGTTGCCTTCGGCATAGATCACCCCGCCCCGCGCCAGCGACAGTAGACCCTCTTCGCGCACGCTGTTCTCGAAGTACTTGGCGATGTGCGTGGCGAAGACGTTCGGCGGTTCATGTCCGTAGAACCAGGTTGGTAGTCCGAGGCTTTCGCTCGACGCCGGCGTTGCCGGCTCTCCCATCAGCCGCTGGGCGCGAAATGCCTGGGTCAGCCAGCCCTTACTCTTGTAAAGCGGCGCCTTCTTTAGTTCGGCAATCGCGATCGAGATCGCATTCTCGGGGTTGGCAAACCCTGCGGCGTAGGCGCCGAGATTCGCGGCCTCCATCAGTCCGGGACCGCCACCCGAGACGATGAAGTATCCCTCCCGCACCAGGGCCAGAGCGAGTCTCGCCGTCTGCTCGAAGACGGCTTCGTCGCGGCCGCGATTGTGCCCGCCCATCAGCGCGACGCACTTGTTGGGAGTCTTGACGGCAATCAGGTCTCCCAGCGCATCGTCAATCGAGTGATCGTGAATGCGTCGCATGAGTGCAACGTCGACATCGACTTCACGGTCCTCCCGTGTGCCTGGATCGACGACCGATATGTAGATCTGCCAGTCCCGACACTGGCGATACGTCGCATCAGGATCGGGTGCATCCGGATCGAACGTGTCGTAGAGGTCGGCCGGCGTGTACAAGCTGGCTTCAAACGGATCAAAGGGCAACCCCGGCATGGTCGGAATGACCAGACACTCGGCGGCAGCGGCAGCCTCGCGCAGGGTGGCTTCCATCGCACAGCCGAGGAACGCACACCCCGTCAGCGTCGCTCCGGCGATCGACGCGGAATTTTTCCTCAGGTCCTGACCCTGGAAGATCGCCGGCACCGGGTGGCGAATCCACTCCGCGACCTTCTCCGGGCTATCAATTTCAGGTTTCAACATGTGTGAGCGGCTGGATTAGATCCAGCTAATCGTCCGTTGAAAATATGGGTCTACGCTGTGCGAAGCAGGAGGTACACGCGTATGACATTAACAACATTCTTCCATCGACTGACGTTCACCCTTGCGGCAGTGGCGTGCGCAACCACGATGGCGTTCGCACAGGGCTCCGGGGCAAAGACGCCCACGAAACCGGCCACCACTGCGAGAGCAAACCCTGCCGCCACAACTCCGGCAAAGCCGGCCGCCGCGCCCGCGGCAACGCTCCTCGATCTCAACTCGGCGACCAAGGAACAACTGGCGTCGCTGCCCGGCATTGGCGACGTCTACGCGCAGAAGATCATCGCGGGACGACCGTACCGGATGAAGACCGAGCTGACGTCGAAGAAGATCGTCCCCGATGCGACCTACGCCAAGATCAAGGACCTGATCATCGCCAGGCAGCGATAGCGCCGCGCCGCCTGGCGACATCGCCACTTTCTGCCGTAGTACCATCCCCGGCAGGAGGAGCGATGCGGTTCACGTCCACTCTGATCTTTCTGTTCGCGTTGGCGGGTTCGGCTTCTGCGCAGAGCCCCTTGCAGCACAAGGTGCTCGCCACAAACAAGACGTCGACGATGGAGAACGAACTGAACGAGGCTGCGGAGGCCGGCTACCGCTTTCAGCAAGTGATGGGCGGGGAGTCCGCGTTTGGTGGCAACGAAGTGGTCATCGTGATGACGCGCGCGGCGGCCGCTCCGGCTCGCTTCGGTTACAAGCTCCTCGCGACGTCGAAAACGTCGACGATGCAAAGGGAGCTGCAGGAGGCATCAGACGCCGGCTTCGAGTATCGCGGTCAGACGGTGTTTGGCAGCGCGTTCGGCGGCGACGAAGTCGTTGTCATCCTCGAACGGGACAAAGAGAACGCGACGGCCAAGTACGAATACAAGCTGATGGCGACCTCCAAGACGTCGACGCTCGAGAAGGAGCTGTCTGAAGCGGGCAGCGGGGGCTTTGAGGTGATCGGCATGACGATCAGCAAGACCGCGTTCGGCGGGAAAGAGCTGGTCGCGATTACCCGCCGCCCCAGACCCTGATGTGCGCAGTGGTCAGCGCCCGCGTGCGGCTGGCGGTGTCAGTGGCTTGACGTCACCGCACGAGGCGTTGACCCACGTGCTCTCGACGACGCGTGTGGACGTCGTGGGTTTGCCCTGGACGTTCACGGTGGTCGTGACTTTCGTGCGATAGCTGCTCGAGCTCGTGAACGTGGTCTCGCCGTCGGATTCGGCCTTGAGCGCCGTGCAGCTCGAGTGCCACTTCCACGTCGTATTGGTCCGCGTCGAGAACGTCGTCGTGCACCCCGAATCGGCCGCGGTCTGCTGCCAGGCGCCGGAATTCAGCGACTCGGGAGTCAGGCACACCTTGACGGTGCCACTCTCGTCGGGCAACTGAACGCCGCGGGCGCGCATCGCCTCTGTCATTCTGCCCCGCATCTCCGGCGGCATCTTGGCCAGCGCCGCAAGTTCCGGCGTCGGTACTTCCTTGCCGCTTGCGTCGAGCTGCGACATCTTCGCGGCCCACAGCCCAGGCTTCACCGGCGGCGCACCCGTTTGTGCGGCGAGCGAGGCGACACCCGCGAGGCTCATCGCGATCAAAGACACGGTCAGGATTTTCGCCATCGTCGACATGCTCCCTCCGGTTGAGAGAGCAACAAAGTATCAGATTCCAAGCCCGGCAATAAAAACGCCTTGGCGCTCTCAGGTAACGGGCCGAAGATCAGCCCACAGGAGGAGCCATGGGTCGCTTCGGCGGTAAAGGCGATAACGAGCGCGATTTGCGCGCCGGGGAAATTGCGCTCATCAAGAAGGTGTTCCAGACGGCAAAGCTTCCTGATCTGAGTGACATCCACATCGCAGACGGGCTCAGTGCCAGTGGGACGCCCTGGACCGATTCGGACTATCAAATCAACGTTGGCGAGTCCAAGTTCAACCAGGACCTGACGGCGTACTACTCCTCGACGCTGGTCCACGAGATGACGCACGTCTGGCAGTACCACAACGGCTTATTGACGAAAGGTCACGCGTTGACGGCGCATGTTCGTGCCGGTGCCACGGACTGGGTGCAGAAGAAACTCGATCGTGTGCTGCCCGGTCACTGGGACGATGACGAAGCGTTGGACAGACTGTATTCATACGATCTCGACGGCTCGTTCCTGGCGATGGGCTTCGAGGGCCAGGCCCAGATGGTCGAGGACTGGTACGACATGGGTATGAAGACGGAAGGTTATCGATACGTCTTCGTGAAATATGTCATCTGGAATCGTGATCTGGCGGCGGCGAAACTCACGAGAGCCGAATTGATGATGCGTCATCCTGAAATTCCCGCCGACCAGGACATCTACATCGACGGCAAGACGGTTGCCCAGGAACAGCGCCAGCCGTTGACCGATGCCTATCTGATCGACCTGCTGCAGACGCGCTACGCCGCGAATGATGTGAAAGGTTTTGGCGCGCGAGTCAGGCAGGTCGAGCGGGCATTTCGCTCGACGAGCATCGCCGAGGCCCTGCCCTTGTTGACGCGCCTGAAGCTGCAGAACCCGGCGGACAAGGTCGCGAAGTATTTTCACGATCACCTGTCGACTGCGGCCCGCGACAAACTTCTGCAGATCCTCCAGAAGCGTTCGATGGGCAAGTAGCGATGGCCACTGGCCCTACCGGCCGCCGCCGATCAACGTTCCCAGCGTAAAGACATCGTCTTCCGCGGGCAGAAGCAAGAGCACGATGAGCAGCGCGGCCCTCGGCAGGATATAGAGGTTGACGACGGCGTTGTTCATGGCGGTCGGGCCCATCGGGTGCATGAGACCGGATACGCCATAGCCGAGCGAGGTAATCAGGACCATCGCGCCAAGGGTGCGCGCGGCCGGTCGTGTCCACACGCCAAGCAGCAACAGCGCACCGAGCACGGCTTCGAGCACGCCGGTCACGGCGGCAACCGCATAGATCAGCGTGGTTGGAATGGACGGCAGATCAAATGCCTGCACCACACTCGCCGTGTAGGCGCTGAGGCCCGTTCCGAACAGCTTGTCCGCACCCGCGAAAAAGAACATGAAGCCGGCGATGGCTCGGACGAGAAACGGCATGGCGGCGCGTTCGATAGAGGTCATAGCTAGTTGCTAGTTGCTAGTTGCTAGGTGCTAGGTGCTAGGTGCTAGGTGCTAGGTGCTAGTTGCGAGTTCTTCCGCAACATCGCGTCCACTGAGAAGAGATCCCAGTCGCGGGGCATCAGCCAGACGAAGAGCAGGAGTCCGCTGCGCGGCAGGATGAAGTAGTTGGCGACAAACGACGGCACCAGCAACAGATGGCCGAAGGTGACGATGACGAGGATGGCGCCGAGCACGAGCAGCGAGGGACGCGTCCACAGGCCGATCATGACCAGTGCGCCGCAGGCGAGCTCGAAAAACGGAATGATCGTGCCGCTGGCCCATAGCGACCAGATCGGCAGGATGGTGTTCGCGTAGGGCACCACGAACAGACTGCGCGCGTGTTCGACGGGCCCCATCGTGAAGACCTTGTGCAGGCCACCCACGAAAAAGACGAGGCCGAGCAGCGCCCGCGCCATCATGATGGCCCACGCCCGATCGATGTGTCTGGTCATCGCCACGGGACTTTACCTCACTTGCCATCCGGGGTGGGGCTTGCCGGCGTGGCCGGCGATTCCGGTCTGGTCACGCGCGAGGCGCGTCGCGTGAGAGCAGGGCGATCATGGCGAGGCCGGCGATGGCGGTGAGGGCGCTGCGGAGGCGGCGCGCGATCGCCACGCCTACACCGGCTGCGCCAGGCAGGCCGAGCAGCCGAAACATCACCAGGTTGACGCCCTCTGACGCGCCGACCTGACCGGGAACGAAGAAGAACGCCAGTCCGGTGAACTTGCTCGCGGACTCGAGCACCAGCGCACGGAAGAACCCGGCTGCTACACCGCTCATCACGAGAATCCACCACAGCTCGAGCACCAGCACGCCTGCCGCTGCCGCTTCAATCACGAGAATGACGACGAGTCGACGCCGCCGCTCGCGAAGAATCTCGAGCAGCAGATCTTCCATGTGACGAACGGCCTCGGGCGCGTACTGGAGGCTTCCGCCGATAAGCGGCACCGCCCTGAGATAGGCCACTGCGCCGCCAATCAGATAGATGCGACGCCAGACTGCCATCGCCGACACCAGGAGAAAGACGGCGGCGATAACGCTGAGGGCCATGACGAAGTTGCGAAGGGCGCCTTCGTCGAGCTGAGTAGCCAGATACGCGGTGGCCGCGAGCAGCATTACCGCGGACGCAAAGGTATAGGCGAGGTATTCGCCGATCGTCGCGGCGAACCCTTCGGTCTTGGTCAGTCCGCGCCGGGCCAGCAGGAGTGCCTTGGACGGCTCGGCCAGGAACGGGCCCGTCGACGTGAGGAACTGAATCGCTTCGCCGGAGAAACGGACGGCCAGCGCGTCCCGGAAGGCGACAGCGCCGCTCCTTACGGTCGACAGGCGCAGAGCCGACGCACGCAGCATCTGGTGGCCGAGATACAGCCCGCTCATGGGAATCAGTCCCCAGCCGATGCGCCTGAGGCTGTCGACGATCTCGCCCGGTCCGACCTGCACGATGAGCAGGGCGAGGACCAGCGCGCCAACGATCAGCAGAACCACGCGCACGCGGCGTCAGCGATCCTTCTTCAGGGTCTCGAACCGTGGCAGCGTGTCGTCGGCGAGCACGCGGATCCAGTGTTCATACACCTCACCCGAACGGCGATATCCGCCGTGTTCGATCACGACGGCGGAACAGTCGATGGTGAAGACTTCTGGACAGCTCTTGCGAATCACGCTGGGATGCTGGTGGCCATTGAGGCCGAGGGCCTTGTCGAGCGCGCCGACGCGGTAGAGGACTTTCAGCACTTTATCCTTGGTCGAGTGATAGACGAGGCAACGCCGGCACGACTTGAGCGCGTCGTGAAACTCCTTCTTCGGCTCGAGTGATTCGTTGTCGACGGCGGGCGCGGTCAGCATCAGGTTGTCGGCGTAGGCCTCGTGCTCGAAGGCCAGCGCCTGCAGCGCGACGCGCGCGCCGAGGCTGTGCGTCTGGACGTCCACCGTGTGCGCGCTGGCGTTGAGCGTCTTCATCAACTCGCGGAAATAGGAGGCGGAGCGGTTGGCCCACGGCACGGCGGGGAAGAAACCGAGCGGCGTCTGAAATCCTGGCCAGACGAAACCGATCGCCAGGTCGTAGTTGCCTTCGGCGATCAGGCCCCGCTTCTTCATCTCCAGTTCGAGCTTCTTGTACGCGTCGGCGACGTTCTTCAGCGGATTTCTGAACCCATGGACGAACACGACGACGTGCTTATCGGCGATCGCCGCCTTGAGCTCGCCGTAGGTGAGGGTCGTGAACTTCGTGGTGTCGGAGAGATTCGGGTAGTCGCGGAACGCAAGTGGAGCGAAGAGCTGGTTGCTGTCGAAGTGCTTTCGGCAGCTGACGAGGATCACGGGGTCATGATACGCGCGCGGAGCCACAGCAAGCAGCTCGGCAGAGAGAAGGCGCGCTCCAATCAGAATTTGGCGCACCCAGGAGCCGCCCGCCTGCTGCAGGAAGCGGATTGCAAGGGCATTAACTTTGCGTAATAGTTCGCGCCCCAGCAACCCGCTGGCGACAACGCGAGGAGCGCCATGCATCGGATCGTCGGGTCAATCGTCAAAATGTCGGTTGCCGGTCTCGCTGCCTTTCTCCTTCTGACCGCGCCGGCGCAGGCCGCGTCCATCACGATCAACTTCGCCGGCACGATCAATCTCACTTCAGTCGGTGGGCAGAACTCCACGTTCACCGGATCGATGACGTGGGACACGGGCGCGTCGCCGTCTGAGACCGAACCTGCGAATAACCTGGCGACGTTTACGCTGTCCGGCTACACCCTGTTCTTCGACGGGGTGAATGTCACGCATGCGCCGAGCCCCGATGGAAACGGCAACGGCCTGGTCGTATTGAACGACTCGACCGTGATTAACGGCTCGCCACTCGATGGGCTCCTGTTCTTTGCCAGCGTGGACCGGCCGTTCAAACCCGGTGGGGTCGATGGCGATCTCTTCCTGCAAGCAGGTTTCTTCGGCCCGACGACGATGTTCAGCTCGTTCAACTCCCTGCCGCAGAACGTCAACTTCCTCAGCACGCCCGGTCTGCAGGGAATATCTGCGATGTTCTTCGAACCGGACGATGACGCCCTCGAGGAGGGTGCGATCGGCCCGCTCGGCACGATGTCGGTGGTATCGACGTCCGTGACGACGACCCCCGTTCCCGAGCCGGCCACCATGACTCTGACGGCACTCGGCCTGGCGGGCGTTATCGCGCGCGCGCGACGCTCCCGTCGTCCGCGAAGCTAAGTCCTCCCGCCTAAGGCGGGCCGGACCACCTGCGTCAAGGCGCCGGTGGTCCGCCGTAGGCGTCCGTTCCCTACCCAGAACAATCCGTTGCTGCACCGCCCGCGTAGAGGGAGGTGTGAACGGAGGACTATCGATATGAAGGGAACGACCAAGGCGCTGGTCGGAGCAGCGCTGCTGACCGCGACCGCCGTGACCGTCAATGGCTCGAGCCATCGCGAGGCGCTGGCGGTGCTGAACGAACCGTGCGCCGACAACACCGACACCTACGCCTGGGTGTCCGACGGGGCGCACGAGAAGCTGTATCTGATCATGGACTTCAATCCGCTCCATGAGCCGGGGCAGGGCAACCAGGGCCTGCGCGCGTGCGACGGTTACCGTTACGAATTCCACATCGCCAAGGGCGCCAAGCTCAAAGACGAAATGATTTACCGCGTCGAGTTCACCAAGAAGCTCAAGCCGGAGAAGAGTCCGACGGCGGCCGATCAGCTCGGCGGCGGCAACGAGCTGCTCTGGCAGCTCACCGGCGGCACCGAGACGATGAAGGTGACGCGCATCGACCCGGGCATGCGGACGACCGGCGATGAAGACGATGACGATGACGACGACAGCAGGAATGAGGTACTTGGCCGAGACCTTCCCGTGCTGCCGAACAATCACGGGCCGCAGACCGATCGGCTCGTGTTCGGACTCGGTGGTCCGGGGGCGTTCAAGCCGTACAGCTCCGGCGATCCGACCAGCCGCGAGCAGGGCCTCTACGACCAGAACTTCGTCGACACGTACATTCACGACCTGTCGAATGGCGGGCGCATCATCGCCGGGCAGTTCGACGATCCGTATCAGCTCGACGAGAAGGGCATCTTCGATTTGGTGAACCTGGGTCGCAGCGATCTTGGCGGGATTCCGGGCGCGCGACGCACACCGATCGAGGACGTGTTCACGGGCTTCAACATCTTCTCGATTGCGCTCGAAGTGCCGACGAGCGATCTGTTCCCGAACGGCATTCCACACAACGGGACGCTGAACGCCAACTCGACCGACAGTCTGCTGCGGGTGTGGAGCCGGATCACGCGCCGGCGGACGCAGACGGTCGACCCCGACAACATCATCACCGGCCTGCACGGCTCAGGGCCGTGGGTGCAGGTGGGACGCAATGCGCTCCCGCTCTTCAACGCGGGCCTGGTCGGCACGCAGCGGCAGACGTTGTATCTGCACACCGATCCGCTCAAGGACGTGTCCAGGTTTGGCGCCGACGTGCTGTTCCCGGTGCTGGTGCGCGATGCCGAGGCACTCGGGATTTACGGTGCGCTCGGTGTTCCGCCGGCGACGGTGGCGGCGCTCAAGGGTCCGCGTCTCGACATCATCAACGCCATCAATCTCGGACGTCCGATTCCGGTCGCCGACGGCTTCACCGGCGACGTGATCACGCTCGACGCGGCGGTCAACTCGATGTTCCCGAACGGACGGCGCGTTGGCGGCGGCGCAGCGCCGAACATGAACCAGGTCAACGTGAACAGCGTGCTCATCAGCCTGATCGTGGCGGGCAATCCCGCGGCGGGCCTGGCGAGGGGGGTTGAGGTGAACGACAAGAACTACCTCGATCGGTTCCCGTTCCTGGCGCTGGCGCATCAGGGATTGCTGCAGGGGCACGGCGGCATCAACGTGCCGACACAGCCGGATGTTCCAGTTCCTTAGGGTTCCAGGGTTCGAGGGTTCGAAGGTTCGAGGTTCGGGGTTCGAGGGTTCGAGGTTCGGGGTTCGAAGGTTCGAGGGTTGTGGCGCGAATCCAATCGGGTTCGCGCCACGTTGATCGAGAGCAGAGCACATGACGACACATCGAATCGCCAGCCTGGTCGTCGCGGTCACGCTGATGGGCAGCATCTCGTTGCACGCGCACGACATGTGGATTGAACCGACGACCTTCCAGCCGGAGACCGGCGCGATCGTGGGCGCCAAGCTGCGAGTTGGTCAGGACATGATCGGCGATCCGATTCCGCGCAGCTCCGCGCTCATCAACGAGTTCATCGTCCAGGACGACGAGAGCCGCCGGCCGCTGATCGGTCGCGACGGCTCAGACCCGGCCGGCCTGCTGCGGGTGGCGGTGCCGGGCCTGCTGGTCGTCGGGTATCGCAGCAATCCAAGCACCGTCGAGATGACGGGCGAGAAGTTCACGCAGTACCTCAAAGACGAGGGGCTCGACCAGATACTGGCTCTGCGGGCGAGTCGCGGGCAGACGGCCAACGGTGTGAAAGAGATGTTTTCGCGCGAGGCGAAGAGTCTGATCCAGTCGGGACCGGCAAGCGCCGCAACCGGTGACCGGACCCTGGGGTTTCCGCTGGAGCTCGTCGCCGAGAAGAACCCGTACGCGCTCGGGGCCGGGCAGGCGCTGCCGGTGAGGTTGACGTATGAGTCGCGGCCCCTTGCCGGCGCGCTCGTTGTGGCGATCAACAAGGACGACCCGTCGCAGAAGTTGAGCGCGCGCAGCGACAAGGACGGACGCGTCCGGCTGACGCTGCCGCGTCGCGGCATGTGGCTGATCAAAGCGGTGCACATGATTCCCGCTGCGCAGGGCAGTCAGGCGGAATGGGAAAGCTTCTGGGCGTCGCTGACGTTCGCACTGTGAAGACACTCGCGTTCCTCATCGCTTTCGCGACGCTGGCAACATCGGCGCACGCGCATGAGATCGGAACGACGCGGGCGGTCGCGCGTGTGACGCCAGGCGGACAGTACGCGGTCACCGTCACCACCGACGCGACCGTTCTGCTGGCGCGACTGCAACTTGCGCGTCACCTGCCCAGAACAGCGCCGGCATCGGCGACGGACCTCCAGCACGGGTTTGATGCGCTATGCAGCGACGTCGTCAATCACGTGCGCGTCGCGTTCGACAAGGTTGCCAGTTCGCCGCGCGTCACGTGCCTGGTGGATTCAATGGCCGCAGGCGGCAGCCTCGAGGCGCTCGGCGTGACGGTGACGCTTGCTGGCGATGTTCCTTCGTCGGCGCGCACGTTCGGCTGGCGATACGACCTGACCGCTGCGACGTATGCGCTGACTGTGAGCGGTGCCCGCGACGGGGCTCAGACAGTGTGGCTCGAGGGTGGCGATGCGTCGGCCGATCTGAAGATCGGCTCTACTGACGCGCATCGTTCGAACGCCCTCGCGACCCGGTTGGCGCTGGCACGCACCTACTTCGGTCTCGGCTTCGTGCACATCCTGCCGAAAGGACTCGATCACATCCTGTTCGTGCTCGGCATCTTCTTCCTGAGCCGCCGCCTGCGTCCCGTTCTTGCCCAGGTGAGCGCCTTCACGGTGGCCCATTCGATCACGCTCGGGCTGACGCTTTACGGCGTCATCTCCCTGCCCTCATCCATCGTCGAGCCGATGATCGCGCTGTCGATTGTCTATGTCGCGATCGAGAACGTGCTCGTCACGGAGCTGAAGCCGTGGCGCGTGGCGCTGGTGTTCGCCTTCGGATTGCTTCACGGCATGGGCTTCGCGGGCGTGCTGCGCGAACTGGCGCTGCCGCGATCGGAGTTCGTCACCGGGTTGGTGTCGTTCAACGCCGGCGTCGAGGCGGGTCAACTCACGGTGATCCTGGTGGCGTTTGTGATCTTCGGCTACTGGGCGCGCAACGCCAGCCGCTACCGCCGGCTGGTCGTGGTGCCGGCGTCGACCACCATCGCGCTGACGGGGGCGATCTTCATGGTCGAACGGCTGCTCTGACCCTCGTCTGACCCCCGTCTGACCCCCGTCTGACCCCCGTCTGACCCCAAACAGTCGAATGCTAGAATCCGGCTTTCATGAACGCGCCGGATGACACACACCTGCCCGACTGGCTCGTGGTCGGCTTCTGTGGTCATCGTCATCTGACCAATCCGGCAATCGTCGCGAAAGCGCTGGACGAGGTCATTGCCAAACTCGAACAGCACGATTTCGGGCTCGTCGGCATTGCGTCTGCCGCGCTCGGAGCGGACCTGCTCTTCGCCAGACAGATGCAGCGCCGCGGCCATCCGCTGCAGATCGTCCTTCCCTTCCCAGTCGAGCGCTTTCAGCAGGACTTCGCCGAGCGGCCGAAGGAGTGGGCGTACGCGCGTTCCGTCATAGAGGATGCCGTCGCCCTCGATGTCGTCGCGCCCGCACAGACCACCGGCGACGCCTACATGGAGGCCGGCGTGCGCACGGTCGACCGCGCGGACATCGTCATTGCCGTCTGGGACGGCGAGCCGGCGAAAGGTACGGGCGGGACCGGTGATGTCATCGCCTACGCACGCAGCATCGGGCGACCGCTCATCATCATCAATCCGGCGAGCGGAGAGGTGGACGACGGAACCGCGAGCCAGGCGGACTTGAAAGCCCGTCCCGCGTCGGCCCAGATGACTCGGCTCACCGACGCGCCCCTGGGCGACGACCCCCGCCAGCAGGTTCGGGCCTTCTTCGCGAAGGCCGATGGCGACGCTGCGCACGACGCGCCTGCGGTTCGGGAGCTGACGCGATGGCTGGTGTGGTTACATCTCATCGCTGCCTGCGTGACCTCCGCCGCGCTCGTTTTTGGTGCCGAGGGACGGATGGCGCTGGCGGCGGCGGCCGTCGACATCGGCGTGCTCGTGTCGGCGTTCTTCATCCTGATGGCGCGCGGGCGTCGCCACCAGGCATGGCGCCGTCGGCGGGGGGAGGCGGAGCTCAGTCGCTCGGCGGATGCGACGTGGGACATTCGGCGCGGCGCCCGTGTCGGGGCGACGGCGCCGACGTCGCTGCCCGAGTTTGCGCGTCTGGTCCGGACGCTCGACATCATGCGGCAACTCGATGCGTCGCCGCCGAAAGAGTTGTCGCTGGCGCGTTCGGAGTACGTGAACAATCGATTGTTCGACCAGCTGGAGTATTTTTCAGCGCATCAGCGGACAGCGCACCGGCAGGTCACACGCCGTAAGATACTGCTCGGCAGTTTCACGGCCATCGGGGTCTTCTGCAGCGTCGCTCTGGCGGTCACGCTGTTCGTGCCGCCACGCTCGGCGCTCGTCATCGAGTGGCTGGAGTTTCTGGGAATTGCCGGCCCGCTCGGTGCGTCGGCGATGGGCGTGCTGCTCATTTCAGACGAATCGTCGCGCCGCAATGAACGGTTCGCCGAGAGCGAAGCGGTGCTGAAGGCCCTTCTTCCGCGGCTGCAACATGCCTCGACGTGGGACTCGCTCAATCGCGTCGTCACCGAGATCGAGGAACAGTTGCTCCGTGAGCTGCTCGAGTGGCGCTCATTCCTCCGCAATACCGAATCGATTCACTAGATCACCCGTGAGACGGATCCTTTCGTTCGACGGCGGCGGCATCCGCGGCATCTTCTCGATCCAGATCGCCGCCCGCATCGAGCAGCACCTTCGCGAGCACTTTGCGAAACCGAACCTCGTCCTCTCCGACGTCGTCGACCTCTTCGCCGGCACGAGCACGGGCGCCATCATCGCCGCCTGTCTGGCGTGGGGCATGCCGGTTGCCGAAGTCGAACAGATGTACCTTCGCCACGGTCGCGACATGTTCGCCCGCGAACCGTGGTGGCGGCAGCTCCAGTCGCGCTACCGCGCCGACGGCCTTGCGGCCATGTTCAAGAAATATTTCGCCGAAGACGATGGGACGCCGGCGCTGTTCGGGACGACGAAGCTGAAGTCGCTGCTGGTAGTCGTGACGCGAAACGCCTCCACCGGTTCGCCATGGCCGCTGAGCAGCAACCCGCACGCGAAGTTCAACGATCCGGCGCTGGACGACTGCAACCTGCGGATCCCGCTGTGGCAGATTCTCCGTGCCAGCACCGCCGCGCCAACCTTCTTCCCGGCGCAGCGGATCGCTGTGGGCGCGAACCAGTACGCCTTCGTTGACGGCGGTGTGACACCGTTCAACAACCCGGCGCTGCTGGCGACGATGATGGCGACGCTGCCGTCATATCGCCTGAACTGGGAGACCGGCCGCGACAAGCTGCACGTCGTGTCGGTTGGGACAGGCTCGCGTCGATCGCAACTGCGCTCGCGCAAGGGCAACGCCGTGTATGTATGGGACAACCTCAGCTTCACTGTGGGCGCCCTCATGGGATCCGCGGCAGAGAATCAGGATATGGTCTGTCGCACGCTGGGCGATTGCCTGTATGGCGCACCGATCGACTCGGAAGTGGGCGCGCTCGACAGGCCAACGCTCCTGCCGGCCGACCAGCAGAAATTCACCTACGTCCGTTACAACGCGGCGATGGATACGACTGAGGTCGGTGTGCCGCTGACGGCTCGCGACCTGCAGCTCGACAACCTGAAGATGATCGATCGGCTGCGCGAGATGGGCCGAAGTTATGCCGATCGCCATGTGAAGCGGGAGCACCTCTGGCCACGGGAGCCACTCAGTAGCTGAGGATCGGGAAGAAGTCGCCTTCGATCGGCTTGCCCGTCTTTTCGTCCATCAGTACCACCAGGACGCGATTGGCTTCGCCGATGTATTTGCCGATCCGACGATCGACGCTGATGCCGAAGTCGCGCGCCTCACCGCCCGCCAGGCGAAAGATCATGCGAAGCGTTGCCTTGTTGTACTCAATTCGCCGGACAGGCTGCTGAAACGGACGGTTATGAAAAATAAAGGTTTCGTACCGAGTGTTGACCGCCACTTCAACCTTGACGTCATCGCGTAGATTGATCGGCCTGGCGTTGACGGAGCTCTCGAGGCGAAGGTGCTTGTCGTCGCCGATCAGCGCCAACATGCTTTCGGAATCGGCAGGGAATCGGTCACATCCGTCGTTGTCGAGGTGAACATGACATCTGGCGAGCGGCGACAGCGGCTTGAGGCGCGAGGCAAGTGTGAGCGCCTGATCTTCGAGCGTTGCCGTCGGCTCCCACAGCGGCCGCCACAGCTGCAGCGTGGGACCTCCTGCAGTCGCCGAAAGCCAGGCGGCCAGGCGCCGGCCATCCTTGGACACGGTGACTTGCGCCAACGCCGTCAACGAGGCCAGTGGTTCGCCAGTGCCGACGTCCCATAGCCGCGTATTCCATCCCGGCGTTCCGGACGATGAGTTGGTGATCAGCTTGGTGCCGTCGTCGACGAGAAACGCTTTCGCCACGGCATCGCCGTGCTGCAGACGTCGCAGTTCGCGGCCATTGGACGAATCCCATTCGCGTGCCGACCCGTCTTCCGACCAGGTCCACACACGTTCGCCGTTTGGAGTGAAGACGCCACCACTAGCCGGCTTGCTGTGCGGCAGCTCGCGGATGACCGTGCCGCTGGCGACGTCCCACAGTCTCGCGAAGTTGTCGCGTCCCCAACTCAGGATACGATCGCCGTGCGCCGAGAGCACAGCGCTGGCCGCGCGGGCGTCTGCCAGGCGAGTCGTCTCTTTCCCGCTTTCGGCGTCGAGCACGTGAACGCTTCCATCCGGACAGACCACGAGCGCATGGCGTGCATCGTCCGAGAAGTTGCCGTCGATACTACAGCCCGCGATCTCCGCCACTTGCGCGCCGGATGAGGTGTTCCACAGCCGCGCTCCGCCGCCGTCGAACCACGCGAGCAGCCGGCCGTTCATGAGAGCGGCACCGCGCACGGGCTGATCACCCTTGAACGTCCGCCGCAGCGCGCCTGATGACGGATCGCTGAGACGGATGGTGCCGTCGGTCGACCACGTGACAAGGGGCCCGTCCGCCGAGGTGAACAGCACCCCGGCTACCGCGGCCTCGTGCTGCACACGGTACAGCTCCTTGTTGGTGATCGTGTCCCACACCCGCGCCGTCCGATCCGCCGAGACCGTGGCGAGGCGTCGGCCGTCGGCGGAGAAGCTGGCCCCTGCCACGTTGCCGTCGTGTTTCAGTTCCACAAACCGACCTGCGGGGGCGTAGTCCCATAAGCGGGCGTTGCCGTCCATCGAGACCGTCACAATCTGGGTCCCTTTGGTCGGCAGTGCAAACCCCAGTACTTCGCCGCGATGCCCGAGGCGTGCGGTCTCCAGGCCGCCAGCGCTCCATACCCGTGCCGTTCCATCGTCGGAACGGGTCCATACGACGCTATTGCCAGCGAACAACGCATCGCGCACCGGTCCCTCGTGACGAAGCACGACGTTTCGTGGTTCACCCTTGTCGGAGAACGTCACGAATCTCGCGGTGCCGTCATAGGACCATGACACCGCCGCCTGTCCATCAGCGGAAATCCTGGCGCCGAACACCTGATCAGCGTGTAAGAGCGTAACGAGAGTTCGCCGTGCGGCAACATCCCACAGCGTCGCCATGTTGTTGCCGGTCCACGCGATCAGCCGTGCGCCGTTGGCAGAGAGTGCTGCGCCAAGGACCGGTGCCGCATGCATCAGACTCGCGCGTTCGGCGCCGCTCGAGGGATCCCATACCGATACCGTGTTCTCAGACCAGGTCGCGAGAACCTTCTCGTCGGCCGACAACGCGGCGCCGGTGACGGCCTTGGCATGCGTAAATCGTCGCAACTCGGCGCCGGTCATCGCGTCGAAGATGCGCGCTGTTTTGTCGTCGGCCCACGTCAGCACGCGGGACTCGTTGGCGAATAGCGTCGCGCCGAGCGCCTGATCGTGCTCGATAGAAACGATCGGCGACCCGTCGGCGCCATTCCAGATGCCGATCGTGTGCGGCTTGCCGAACGCGCGCGTCAGGATGCGGCGGTCACCGTCGAAGAAGCGCGCGGCCAGAACGGCTCCGGTGTGCTGCATCGTGCCAAGTCGATGACCGTCTGTCGCATCCCACAGGCGCGCAGTGCCGTCGTCTGACCATGAGAGCACGCGTGCTTGATCGCCGGACCACACGGCGCCGCGCACCACGTCATCATGCTTGAGCGTCTGAGTGGCCTTGCCGGTCTTGGCGTCCCAGATGCGAACCGTTCCATCGAATGACCAGGTCAGGACACGCTGACCATCAGTCGAAAAGTGGCCGCCGCGTACGCCATCGTCATGAGTCAACACCTGGAGCTGGGCGCCGCTGGCGACGTCCCAGATGCGCGCGGTCGCGTCGTAGGACCACGTGAGCAGCCGGGCTGTATCCGGCGAGAACTCCGCCCCGCGCACCGCACCGTCATGTCCGACGAACCCCACCAGTGGCCGAACGGAGGCGTCGTTGTAACTCTGCATCGCCAGCGCCAGCGCGTTGTCGGCGGTGGGGACGCGCGGCCAATCGGGCACATCGAGACGCACGGCGTTAGCGGCCAGCGCGACGGCTTCGGCGTACTGGCGCTCATTGACGCGCTGACGGGCGAGGTCGGCGAGGAAGCGCGACGTCGCCGCGCGACTGTCGGAGAGCAGCTGCTCGGCAGTGTTCTGCTGTCGTAACGCCCACAATCCCGCGGCGCCGGCCACAATGGCCAGCGTGGCGAAGGCCGCCACGGCGATCTGTTGTCGGCGTTGCCGCGCGCGTCCGCGTCGTGATGAGGCCTCGATGAAATCGAGCACGCTCGGCGACAGTTCGCCGGCGTAGCGTTCGCGAATCGTCTCGGCTTCGACGAGCGGGAGACCGGCGGCGATGAGTAAGTCCTGCTTGCGTCCGCTGGCAATCCATCGCCGGTGCTCGTCCTCGACTTCATTGCGGATGCGATAGAAGTCTGCGTTGGCAGCGACGATATCCTTCGCTCGCTGCCAGCTGTCGAGGACCCGCTGGTGGGCGAGACGGATCGTGGCGGTTCCCGATTCTCCCGACGACAACAGGATGCGCGCGTTGACCAGTGCCTGCACCAGACGGGCTGACGCGTCGTCGTTCACCGCGTGCGCCATCGGCACCGAGCGAGTCGTCAGCTGCCCGCTGTCCTTGCCGCGCTCATGTCCTTCCGCCGGTGCCGCCAGCTGTCGCAGTAAACGTGGCAGCGCCTCACGCTCGGCCTCTCCCACAGACTGAACGGCGCGCTCGGCCTCCTTGTCGATCGCCCCCGGTAGTCCGCCAAGATGTTGATAGGCGGCGAATGTCAGCCGCGTTTCACCTCCGACGACCTGACGCTGCGCAAAGAGCTGGTCGAGCGTGAACTGGACGAGCGGCAGCATGTCGGGACGATCGGCGTCGCGCAGCAGCCGGTCGTCGAGGCGCTCGTGGGTCGCGGTGTCGGTCTCGTAAACGAGGTCGGCGGCGCGCGCCGGCAGCCGCACGATATCGGCCAGTTCTGCGGCGCCGGGTGGCGCGAGGTCGAACGACGCCCCAGCGGACTTGAGGTCGCGAAGGTCATCGTCGGCGAGGAGCCGTTCATAGAGATCGGCTCGCAAGGTCGCAATCACCCATACGCGGCTGGTCTTCGTCAGGAGTCGCAGCAGCCGAGAGAACCGTTTACGTTCGGCTTCGGCCACGTCGTTGCCAAACAGCTCGTCGAGCTGATCGATCACGATGAGCAGGTGGGCAACCACCGGCCGGTCGTATCCGTGTGCGCGCCGTTCGGCAGCAGCGACCCGTTCCAGCGCGCCGACGATCGGCCTGACGGACGTATCGTCAGCGTGCGACAGCAGATCGCGCAGAGCAGCCGGCGTTGCCCCATCGCTGTCTGCAAGCTCAGGAACTGCGGCGAACAGGCTTTGGCTCAGAGAGGCAATCGGCTGACCAATCTCCATCCCCGGGCGCATCGTGGCGGCCCGCCACACATCGACGGTCGGCACTACGCCTGGTGATGTCAGGCGCGGCACGATGCCGGCGTGCGTCAACGAAGACTTGCCGGCTCCGCTCGGGCCGATGACGAGCAGGAAGGGAGTGCCGCTGGCGGCGGCGTCCTTCAGCACGTCGATCGCGGCAGCGGTCTCGCGCGAGCGCCCGAAGAAGACGGCGGCGTGACGCGAGTCGAACGCCGACAGCCCCCGGAACGGCGAGCCCTGCGTGGTGATATTCCAGGCGACCGCCCGCGTGTTCAGCACCCGCTCGGTGAGCCACTTCCGCAGCAATGTCTCGACTTGCGTTTCGAACTCGTCGGTCGAATGGAACTGCTGGAACGCGGCGGTGAAGTGGCCGTCGGGGGTCTGAAACCACGATTCGAAAAACGTCTTCAGTCGTTCCCACTGCGCGCTGATTACGGCGCTGGTGGCCTGATCGTCGAGCTTGATCGATGGTGACTCGGGATAGCGGAAGACGTACACGTCCGGCAATCCGCGCTGACGCCCGGCGTCGATAGCCGTCAGGATCTCGTAGGCGGTGCCGCTGGGGTAAGCATCGCCGTTCGGCATCCTTGCGAAATCGAGCGGCAACTCGGTGCCGATGCGATGGCGAAGGATGGCAATGACGATGTCGCAGTCGGAAGCTTGCGGGATCTGTTGTTGGAAGGTGCTGGCCGCGGTGTAGAACTCACGCTCCCAGCGGACGGTGGACAGCACGACCGTTCCCGCGAATTCGCCGTTCAACCGCTCGATGACCCGATCGACGCGCATCCGCTCGAACTGCGTGTCGCTCGGCGAGGAGACGAAGATACGAACCTGACGCGCCATGCCCGGTCGGTGGGAAAGGGTGATTATCGTCCGAAGTCGCTCTGGATCTGTTGGAGCAGTCTGGGATCTACCACCCGCGTGTCGGCTTTCGCCGGCTCGTGCTCCGAATACAGCTCCAGTTTGACCGTGCCGCAGCCTGGGCCGAGAGCGTCTGGAGTGAAGACGTAAAGTCCTTCGAAAATGGCCTCCGTTGCCGAAACGCGTCGTTCGAGTCTGAACGGATGGACGGGCGTCACCTCGGTGTTGCCGCAGAACGCGCGCATCTTGAGAAAGCCTGATTGGAATCGCTCGATTTTCGGCAGCGCGATTCCCTGCGTCGTCGCTGCGCCGCGCGCCAGCTTCGCCCAGAACGCTTCCGCCATTTTCGGCGTCACGCGCACGAGCAGCACTGGCGGGATCTCTGCCACGTACTCCGACCAGTTGCTGAAGTTCTGGCCTGGATTCGGCTTCGACTGCGCGGCGTAGTTCAGGATCGGCGTCAGGAATGCGACATCGAAATCGGACGCCGTCATGCGGTACGGCTCCAGACTGCCCGCGCGACGCTGCACGGTGGCCTTGAGGGTGTCGACCGGAACGGTCTCGAGCGGCTCCACAGGAAGGTGTGTTGCGGCGGGCGCCGCCACCTCAGTCATCTTCTTCCGCGCGTCTGCGACGACACTGCACAGCTCGTCGATGCGAACGACCCGCGCTTCGCCGCGGGTGCGCGTTGCACCCTCGTCGAGCGACGCCGTCACGCCAATCACGTCACCGGTCTCGGTGAAGACGGGGCCACCCTCGCTGCCGCTGGCAACGGCGAGGTCGGCAGTAAGGCCTCGCGCTTCAACACGCGTCACGGTGCCGAACGACATCCGCTTGTCGCGAAACAGAGGCGTGCCGATCGTGACGATGTTCAGCCCGCTTGCCAGCGTCGGTGCGTCGGTGCGCGCGCACTGGAGAGGCACTGGCCGGACGGACCCGAGAATGGCCGGATCGATCTGCACAACCGCGATGTTGCGCTCACGATCGGCAACGAGCACGTTGCCACCGACTTTCACGGTCGGCGAGAACTGCACTTCCACGGAGGTGGCGGTACCGACCGCCTGCCCGCTTGTCGCGATGAGCCCGTGGGCATCAATGACGAACCCGGACGCGTGGGCCGTCGGAGTCCAGATGGCGGCGACGCTGTCGCGCCATTTCTCGAGCGAGAGGGCGGAGCTCGCTTCCGTTCCTGCGGGCGTGCCCGGCGTTCCCGGCTCGATGGCCTCAACGGCCGCATTGGCTGCGGTCAATTCGAGCACCGCCTCGCGACCCTCAACGATGTCCAGACGCTGCGTCCAGGTGTAGGTCTTGCCCTCGAACGAGACGGGCTGGTCCGATTCCACGGTGTAGTTGCCTGGGCGCAGCCTGACATCGACGGTGCCATCGGCTGTGGTGAAGATCCGGCGCGTCGAGATCGTCTGGGGGTTGTCG
>JADMIO011472257.1_pt1 | contig 24404 bp, 13 predicted proteins | sample 8958161 | NCBI WGS metagenome assembly JADMIO01 (sample SAMN16585339, study PRJNA669376) | soil metagenome | isolation source: Crop rotation soil | place: USA: Cullars Rotation, Alabama | collected 2011
GCGACAACTTGTCCACGTGGAATTCTAAGCTTAGGATCCCAATGTGCTGGAAAGGCTCGACGAGTTCGAGCAGATTACCGCTGGCATCGAATTTCATGCCCCGCGTGTGCCATTGGCCGCGAATCTCACTGGCCAATTGATGAACGACGCACCGACAGCGCGCTACTGGCGCGATCACCTGCGCAACGCCGTACAGTTCGAAGCTGGGATGAAGCGAATTGCCGAGGCCAAGCCTGCTATCATCATCGAGATCGGCCCGACTGCGAGCTTGCTTGGCATGGGTCGCCGCTGCGAAGCAAAATTGGAAGCAGCCTGGCTACCGTCGCTCCGCGAGGGTCAGTCGGACTGGAATGTCGTCGCTGGCAGCCTTTCCGAGTATTACACACGCGGTGGCAAGGTCGATTGGCGCGGCTGGGATCGCGGAGCACAACGCCGCCGACTGCTGCTGCCGAATTATCCATTTCAGCGCTCCCGGCATTGGATGGACACCGATGTTTCGCGGCGCGTGCCGAATCCTGGCGACTTCTCGCCGTCGTTTTCCTCCGCTGGCGGCAACCGACCTGCGCACCCGCTGCTTGGCCGATCGCTCGCCACGGTGTGGACACACGAGCTGTTTGAATCGCGACTGAGCGCACGCTCGCCTGCCTATTTAGTCGATCATCAGGTGCAGGGCTCGGTAGTCACGCCAGCTGCGGCGTACATCGAACAAGCGCTCGCTGCCGCAGAGGAATTATTCGGCCCCGGAGAGCATGGAGTCGCGAATCTCACGATACAACAGGCGATGTTTCTGCCCGAAGGCGTGCGAAGACGCGTGCAAGTTGCGGCAGCCCCCGAATCTGGCGGCGAGTCGATGGTCGAGATTTACAGCCGCAGCGATGATGACGCGAACGCAACATCTGCCTGGAATATGCACGCCTCGGCAACGCTCGTACACGAATCAAAGAACACGGCAGATGACCTCCCAGCTGTCGATTTGGAAGCCGCTCGCGACCGCGCTGTAATCATTCGCTCGCACAACGAGTTCTACGAATCCGTTGCGGCGCGCGGCTTGGCGTACGGGCCGGCCTTCAGGATGATCGAAGAGATGTACGGCGGCGTGGAAGATGCGCTTGCCAGCGTGCGGCTGCCGGAATCGGTTGTCGGAGAAGCTCCAGCCTATCACCTGCATCCCGTGCTGGGTGATGCGCTGTTGCAATCGATGGCCGGTGCGATACCTTTCGAAGAGGATGGTTCCTCGAGCCCGTACACCTACATGCCGGTCGGCGTTCGCCGAGTTCGCCTGCTTAAGAGAGTTGACGACTACGCTCAACCGCTCTTTATCTACGCACTGCGCACGAGCAAAGACTCCAGCCCGAGCCCGGAACGTGTCGAGGGCGACGTCGCACTTGTGACGGCCGAGGGTGAAGTCCTCGTACAGTTCGAAGGCGTGCAGGTCCAGCGTCTGGGCCGCACCGGCGGCGCTGATAAATCGACCGACACCAGCCGCTGGCTTTATGAGATTCAATGGCGCGAAGCGCCGTCAGGAAATACGGACGATGATTCGCAACCGACAGCAACAACGGCTTCCGGCCAACAATGGCTGATTTTTGCCGATTCGAAGGGCGTAGCTCGAAAACTCGCCGATCGGCTCGCTGCCGCCGGCGACTCGTGCATCCTGGTCGAGCCTGGAAAAGAATACGCGATGACCGATTCGGCGCCTGCAAACGGCCAACCTGGCCGCCACGGAAGCGCGAAGATTAACCCGCTCGATGAAGGCCATTACCGCCAGATGTTTGACGAACAGTTCGTCGCTCGCAAACGCGGCTGCGCGGGAGTTGTACACCTATGGTCGCTGGATATCGAGCCAAGTGATCTCAACTCCGACACTGACCGGGCGAGCAAGCTTGGGGTAGGCGGAGTGCTCCAACTCGGCCGTGCTCTCTCGCGTGTTACGTTGCCGAAACAGCCGCCGATGTGGTTTGTGACGGCCGGCGCGCAAGCGGTGGACCAATCGTCGCCAGCGATCGAGCAGTCGCCATTGATTGGCTTTGGCCGTGTTGCCGCGCTCGAACTGCCCGATTTCAAGCCGCGACTAATCGATCTCGATCCTCGCACGATCGCCAGCGAAGTTGAAGACTCCTCGACGGCGCTCGCTGCTGAGCTGCAAAATCGCAACACCGATGGGGAAGTTGCGTTCCGCGATGGTAAGCGGTTCGTCGCCCGGCTCGCGCACAGCACTGAAATTGAGGCGTCAAGCGATCAATCGACCGCAGCCAAGTTGGCAGTTCCAAACGGCCCGTTCCAACTTCGCATCACCCAGCCCGGCTCGTTCGACGCGCTGAAATTCGTGCCGGTCGAACGCGAGACTGTCGCCGCCGGTCAGGTGGAGATCGAAGTCCGTGCTACTGGCCTTAACTTCAGCGACGTACTGAAAGCGCTCGGTCTGTATCCCGGAATTAAAGACACGATTGTGCCGCTGGGGATCGAGGCGTCGGGCATTGTGACCGCCGTCGGTGAGGGCGTCTCGCGATTTAAAGTCGGCGATGAAGTGCTCGGCGTCGTACCATATGCCTTCGCGTCGCACGCCCGCACGGCCGACTATGCAATCGTGCACAAGCCGAAGTCAGTTGACCACGACGCGGCGGCGACGATCCCGATCACTTTCCTCACGGCATACTACGGCCTGGCACGACTAGCGCAAATGCAACCCGGCGAGCGTGTGCTGATCCACGCCGGTGCGGGCGGTGTCGGTCTCGCGGCAATTCAAATCGCCCAACAAATCGGCGCGGAAGTTTTTGCAACTGCCGGCAGCGAATCGAAGCGCGATTTTCTTCGATCGCTCGGCGTGAAGCACGTTTACAGCAGCCGCTCCACCGCGTTTGCGGACGAGATACTCGCTGACACGAATCGCGAGGGAGTCGATATCGTGCTCAACTCGCTCCCCGGCGAGGCGATCACGAAGAGCCTGTCGATTCTGCGAGCGTATGGTCGGTTTCTCGAAATCGGTAAGACCGATATCTATCAGAATCGCATGATCGGCCTGCTGCCGTTCCAGGATAACTTATCTTACTTTGCAATCGATCTCGATCGGATGCTACGACAGCGACCCGATTACATTCGCGACCTGTTTGCCGAAGTGATGACGCACTTCGAAGCCGGACACTACGAACCACTGATGTTCACCCGCTTCGAGGCGGACAGCACGATCGATTCGTTCCGCTATATGTCTCAGCGGAAGAACATCGGCAAGGTGATCGTGGCGTTTGAAAGTCGAGAGTCGAGACTCGAGGGTCAAGAGCCGGAAGTGGAGTCGCAGGCGAAGGTGCGGAAGGACGGCACGTATCTTGTCACTGGCGGCTTGGGCGCGCTGGGTCTCCGTGTTGCGAATTGGCTGGCAGGGCAGGGGGCAGGCGCTGTCGCGCTGCTTTCGCGACGGCCACCGTCCGCTGAAGCGGAACAATCGCTGGGCGCAATTTGTTCCGCTGGTGCCAAGGTAGTCGTCCTGCAAGGTGACGTTGCCGATGCAAAGTCGCTGCAAAAAGCGCTTGCTCAATTGCCGGCCGACTTTCCATCGCTGCGTGGCGTAATTCACGCGGCCGGCGTGCTCGCGGATGGCATCCTTGTCGACATGTCGCTTGAGCAGTTGAACCGTGCGATGGAACCAAAAGTCCGAGGGACATGGAACCTCCACGTGGCGACGCGCGACTTGCCGCTCGATTTCTTCGTGTTGTTCTCGTCGGTCGCAAGTGTGCTCGGTTCCCCAGGTCAGGCGAATTACGCCGCAGGCAATGCCTTTCTCGATGCGATTGCTCACGCGCGCCGGTCGCAAGGACTGCCCGCAACAGCGATCAACTGGGGGCCGTGGTCCGGCTCCGGCATGGCGGCGGAAGCGGGGCGCGATGCATCGGTCAAACAGCGCGGCATGGCGCTCATCGAACCGGAAGCCGGGCTTGAGTTACTTGGTCAATTGATAACGTCCGGCCGTCCGCAGGTCGCCGCGATGGATGTACGCTGGGGCGACATGCTCAAGCTTCTGGGATCGCGACGACCGGCGCTCCTGGAAGAACTTGCAGGCGAAGTGCAGGAAGCCGGAGGCGATGTCGGCGCGAGCCGCGTCGACCATGCGTTCCGTCAGAAGCTCGCCTCTGCCGACGCCGCGACGCGGCAGACGCTTGTTCAAGATTACATTCGCCAGGAGCTCGCACGCATTATGGGCATCGAGCCGGCAAGCCTTGAGACCGACCAACCGCTCAGCTCGTTTGGTCTCGACTCGCTGCTGGCCCTGGAATTGAAAAATAACCTGGAAGGCCGGCTCGATTTTACGCTGCCGATGGCCAAGCTCATGGAAGGGCCAAGCATCGCGTCGCTGGCTGCGGAGACATCGCGCTTACTTGCGTCCGATGATGATGAATCAACGGATGATGGCAGTAGCGAATCAGGAGACGACGCCGAGGTGTGGTCGCCGTTGATCCCGCTCCGGTCGTCCGGCACACGCGCGCCGCTGATCCTGCTTCCTGCGCTCGGCGGCGACTCGCGACACTACGCCGATTTGACTGAGAAATTTGACGACGACCAGCCGCTCTACATATTCCGACCGCGCGGCATCGACCAGGACTTGCCGCCACATCTTCGGATCGAAGAGATGGTGGACGACTACCTAGCCGCGCTGCGCGAACTGCAGCCATCGGGCCCATATCATCTGGCCGGCTGGTCTACAGGCGGCGCGTTCGCGTTCGCACTCGCTGAAGCTTTAGAAAACGCTGGCGAAGAAGTCGCCACGCTCGCGCTTTTCGATTCGCCACTGCCTTCGATTTGTGATGATGTCGATGTCGATGATCACGCCCGTTTCTTCTGCGACCTCATCAACTTCGCCAATCGCTCCGTCGGCATGGACGGCCAGATTGACTACGCAAAGGTCGCGAAACTGCCGGACGCCGAGCAGTTTACGGCTGCGCTTGAGCAAGCTCGCGATAGCGGAATGATTCCGCCAGAAACGCCAGAGGCCTTCATCCGCAAGTTGGTCGACGTTGGCGAAGCAAATGTGCGCGTGCTGCAAACGTATAAACCGCACTCGCTGTCCGTAACGCCGCAGTTCTTCAAGCCTGTAATCAAAGGTGCCCTCGAAGAAGTATCGGGACGAACGCCGCCCCCTGATGTCGACCTCGGTTGGCAACGCTTCGTTGGGCAAAGCGTCGAACTGCACAACGTGCCCGGCGATCACTTTTCCATGATGACCGGGGAAGGCGCCGCAGAAATAGTGCGACACTTGCAAGCTGCTATGTCGCAAGGCGTTGCTAGCCAGGGCACCGCGTAAGCATTGGCTTCGCGGCTAGATCACCCAGCGAGGGCCGCCGTAAGACGTTCAAGCGGCAAGTTCGCGATGCGCTCTGCGGCTTCTTTAGTCAATGCGTAGCGGTCAACCGTCGAACGCACAAATTGATTGGCAGCCGCCGGGCGCAGCAGCAATCGACCGGCAACCCACAGATACGGCACGATGCTGAGCCAATCATCCTTCGGCCGGATCATTTCTTCCTCGCTATTCGCATAGACGCCCTCACCGCGCCGCTGCGAGCGAATTTCGCGCACCAGCTCGCGACGACTTGCGCCCTCTTGGGCGCGCGTCATCAGCATTAACATTGAAGCGTGAGAGCGAACTTCAAGCTGCGATTGCGAGGCAGTTCCTGTATCACTTCCTAACGCGACATCGATCCATTGCTGACAAATCTTGTTACCGCTTAGAAATGCGTTCGCCGTATCGCCGATCCGCGGATTCGCCTCAATGTATGCCGGCACTCCCCGGTCCTCATCGAAGAAGTAGTCAGCAAATAACGGCCCATGCCATTCGAGATGCTCACCAAGCTTTCGTATGTGCTCTTCAACCGCGGGATGGAAACAAGAGTCGCGGACCATTGCCGTTCCGCCGACGCCGCGGGTTACGAGCGTATTCATATGCGAGCCGACGAGCCGCCCGCGATCGTACACAGCTCGTACAACCGACTGCCGACCGGTAGCAGGCCGTTGCACAATAATTGGCTCGTTCTCGTTCCACGCCCCGCGTTCTTCGAACAGTCTTAGCGCAGTCTTCAGTTCCTCTCGATGGCGAACGAATCGCACGCCTTGGCCAGCGGTGCTCGTATCCAGCTTGATGTAGCGTGGAAATTTGTCCCACTGCTCGATCTCCGAACGGCCCGCCAAGACTTGTGTCTCCGGGTACGGCAGCTCTAATTCGTGCAACAATTCCAGGAACTGAATCTTGCTGCTAAGTCGAGCGACATTATTGAAGTCTGGGATGGCAATCGCAGTAAGTCCTGCGAGTTGCTCCCGCACACGCGAGAGCAGAAATACCTCGTCGTGCGGTGGAAATATCACATCGTACTTTCGCGTCCGGAGTAGTTGCCCAAGCCGTGAAAGATAAGCGAGCGGGTCTTCGCTGAACCGCGGACAGCAATACCATCGTCGCACAAATCGCGAGAACCGCGACTGGCACAATGCCGATGGATCCATCACGTCAATCGTGTGACGTGGCCCAAGCGCGTAGAGCGCTTGCCGGGAAGAAATGCTCGACCCTTCCGTCATTAGAATCGAAAGCGAACGACCGTCCGCTGCGCTGGTTTGCAAACGCTCCTCCTACTGCGAGGGTGAGGCCCCGTCGCGTTCGGTCAGCGGCGTTTCCTCCGGCAAGATGCTTCCTGACAAACCTCCCGTAAGTTGGGCAGCCCATAGGTGAGCCAGCCCTAACAATGATCGCACAATGGTCAGGCCGGCCGTCCAAATCAAACTCAGCGCGAGCAGGACCGCGGGATCTTTGGGATTCAAAAGCAGTTGCAACGAAGCATCTCGCGTACCTAATCCGGCGAGGCTTGGTAAGGCGTCTGCAAGCAAGACGAGCGGAATGCTGCTCGCTACAACATGTCGGTCGACCTCCAGACCGCAAATGCGGAGGGCCACCGCCGCGTACACGACCAGAATTCCGAAATAGATAACTCGCAACGGCACGAGCAAGAGGGACTTCTTCAGGTTCCAGCCGTCGAATAGCAGATGAACGCGCTCATACCGCCATCGCGGACCAACGATTTTTGGCAGTAACCAAAAGCACGCCGCCAAGGCCAGAGCGACACCCAACCCTGTTGCAATTGCCGGCCGAATGCGGACGATTTGCAGCTCTTCGGTAAACATGGCGCCGAACAGACCCATCGCCAAGAGCACGACAATATCGTGATACGCCAGCACAACGCTTCGCGACAGCATTCGTACGAGTCCCGTGCCTTGCATCCGCGCGGCGCTCCAAGCCAGGATCGCCTGACCCAGCTCGTAGTTTATTGCGCCGCCCAAGTACGATGACCCGCGGAGGTGGAGCGATCTCCAAAATCCCCAGCGTTGCTCCGATACACGATAGACAAGCGGCAGACAGATGGCGTCCCAAACGTACAGCAATAACACCATCAAAACGGTCAGTGGTATCAGTAGACGCCAGTTCAACTCCGTCGCGGCATAGCGCAGTCGCTCGAACGATACTCTCCGAACTAGAAACGTAAGCAAGCCAGCGCTCAACGCCGTGGCCGCGACCAACCGAAATACTTTGCGATGGTTCATTAAGAAACGAGAGATGTGGCGACCTAATCCATCGTCGTTAACAGTTTCGACAATTCCTAGCTAGCTGCGTCAGTGTGCCTGCTCACGTTGAAGTCACTCTTTTAGAGATAGCCGTCAAGTTTGTCAAAAGCCCTGATGCAATTCGAACCCCACCGGTGGAGCAAAGATCAGTGGGGCGGATGGTACCCCTGATGTGGTGCTCGACACGACACAACGGACTCCGCCATTACTATATGTTACGTGCTGCTGAGCAATAGAACCGGTCTCTAGGAACGAAGATAAGTTCGCTCTTATTGCAGCATTGTTGATTGCTAGGCGTGGCTTGCACATTTGATACGCCGAAGCAAATTACTCATCGCGAGGGGGAACAGTGGGCGTGATTCGTGCGAATCAGCCACAAGCCAACGGAGCCTCCCTTCGGTGCGTTGTTTGCGCGACCTGCTTTACAGTTCTACTGTAATCAGGAATCAACGTTGGAAAAGTAATATTCGTATCCCGCGGAGTTGTGGATGACGTCTCTAGTGACTGGGGCGACAGGTTTTGTTGGTCGGCACTTAATCGCAAGATTGGCCGACGAAAGCACGCCTGCGCGCGCGTTATTTCGCGACAATCGCAAAGCGGGGCTGCTTCGAAGCAAGGCTGAAACGTACATCGGCGACGTTTGCGATGCACACGTTGTGAAGCAAGCGATCGAGGGCGTGGACGTTATCTACCATTGCGCTGCTGCACACTCGACCGCTTCCGCTGAAGAAATGCGCGAGACGACTCTTCCCTCGCTGAGCTGCTTGCTCAATCTGATGCGGCACGGCAATCCGACGCCGCGGCTTGTAGTGATGAGTTCAATCAACGTCTTCGGCAACGGCAGCTTCGCAAGCGCGAACGAACACCAGCCTCGACAGAGAACGGGCGAGCCGCACGTAGATCTGAAGATTGAGGCAGAAGAACTCGCCGAACAAGCGAGACAAAACGGCCTCGATGTTGTCATCTTGCGGCCGGGCCTGATCTACGGACCCGGCGAAGCCAACCTCCCGCGGCTCGCGCAAGCAATTCAAAACGGCAAGTTTGTTTTCATCGGCAGCCGCGACAATATCACACCTCTCATTCACGTATCAGATATGGTCAACGCGATGCTTCTCGCCGGTGAGATGCGAGAAGCCGCGTCACGCACATACAACATCGCCGACGGCACCGCTACGACGATCGGTGAACTAGTGTCGGAACTAGCGCGAGCTCTCAATTGCTCCGAGCCAACTCGCGTGCTACCGAAACTGGTGCCGCGGATTGCAAATTCAATTTGCGGGCTGATGGGAAAAAAAGGGCCGATCAGCACCAGCGCGCTGCGGTTCTTGGGAACGTCGCGGCAAGTCGATATCAGCCGCGCACGTAAGGAACTTGGCTTCAATCCTCAGATCCATGTAACGGCGGGTATTAATTCGATAGCGGACTCGTTGCGGACGTCCGTACGCACCTCAGTGGCCGCATAAGGATTTCCGCATGTTACTCTCGAACGGAGTCGCTTCCGCGTCACCTGGCGCACTTAGCGACAATACGTACCAAGCGCAAGCCAGAGAAAACCTGCATCGCATTTGGCAGAAACCGGTCGAGGCGCCCAAGTCCTACAGCGTGCCTCCCGACGATGTAGAAAGCCTCGCCCGAAAAACGCTCGATACGATGCTCGTACGCACGTTTCGCGTGACGCCCTGGCCCGATGCCGAAGAATACAACTCGCTGCTGGCCCGCGTAACGCATTGGGTGCGCGGCGGAAAGCCTGTGCGGATCATGCTGGGCTACGGTCCGATGAAGAATCCGAAGACCACGGATCACACACATGCAGACTGGGCAGAGTTTTTTGCACTCTGTCATCTGTGCGCCTGGCACAACAAGGTCTGTAGCGTCTATCCGCCCGGCCTGAAGATTAAGATTATTTTCGATGATTCAACCGTGCGGATGGCAAACGAATATCCGCGTCAGCCGATGGATGAATACATCAACTCGGTTGGAAGGCTTATCCAAAACCTGGGCTACCAATCGTTTATCCCCGGCACGTTGCGACAGTCTTCTTTTGCCTGGTTGTTTAAATTCGGGCTTTACCAGGTTGCCGCGGTCCGCGTTCGCCGTTGGGAACGCGATCCATCCAATCAAGCAGCGATTGAGCGAATGCTCGAGTTTTCACGCCGCAATCTCGCGCTCCCGGATGGCCTGACCGACGACGAGCGAGAAATTCGCTTTCGCGATGCCGCCCGCCGCTACCGCGTTTATTGGGAAGCCCTTCAAATGAGCGGCCTGTCACGCGTTGGAAACAAGCTTGTCGCAATGTACATGGACGGCAATCAACACCACTTGAAACAATCAGCTTCGCTGCATGTGGCGTCTGTCGGCAAGCAGCAGATCACCCAGCCCTGGCAGGGAGCCGGTGCGCTCCGCGATAACGGCCACGGCAAGCTCGTGCCAATCGTGCTCACGAGTAAGCGGTTGCAGACTCTGCATGCCGAAAGCGTTCTAACGCCCGGATTCCTGCCTGGGTCCGCGTTCGAATCAATTCAAGTTTGTGTCGATCGATTCCCGACTGTTACACCGAAATAAACGTGCGGGAATGACGTCACGCAGTTTCGCTTATCCTATTTTTGGCCACGGTCCAATGTGTCGCACTACGAGCGACCGAGTTCACTAACGGTCGATCCTTGGCACATTCCCGAAGCGGTCGAACGCGAAGTGACCGTCATGGCAAATTATTGCCCAGTCTATTCAGCCGCTATATACTGCCATTTCGGCCAAGGTATCTGTCCGACCCATTCACTCAGATGTATTTTCGATGCTAGCATCGAGTCATTCACCTGACGTCGCAGCGAAGTTTGGTGACCGAGATAGTCTGCGAGGTAGATTAGGCCACTTCGGTACGATTCATGCGACAATCCGGAATGCCTCACCTGGGCCTACGGTCATCCGGTAAAGATTTGGCGAACCGGTCGACTATTAGAATCGCTTAGCGATGGCGCAGGAACTTTTTGCGACCGAAAAATACTTAGCCGCGAGGGCGTGCTATGGCTGTGAATAACGGCATGGATTTCGAAACTGTTCTTCCGTGCTCCATCTGCCGTCCCGTAAAACCTAATCTGCCAACCGTCGCGCAGGCCATTACGAATGGAAAGTTCGTACTTTTCGGCAACCGCGACATTGTTTCCCCACTCATTAACGTCTCGCGACTGATTGGGGCGATAAAACAACCTGACGAGTCGATGCTAGCATTCGGTCAGCTACGCAGTATGACGCATCGCGCTATGAAACCATTTCCTGCGTTCGTAGGAAACGTCGCGCTAGGCGTAATTAGCTTTGAGCCGAAGCGCGCCCAGCGGCACAGTTACGCGGAATTGACCAGACCCGACGAAAACTACGGCCAGGTCGCCGCCTGACGATAACATGATTGCTCGCTATTACTACGTGGCTTGGTTGCGGCTTCGCTTACAGCGAAACCTCTTCGAGACGCGCTGGGCCCGCGACATTCAGCAGCGATCCTTGCTGCGCAAGATCCGTCGACACGCAAACAGCGACTTCGGCCGGGATTTTGGTTTCAGCAGTATCCGCACCGCTGAAGATTTTCGGCGACAGGTTCCCATCCTCACGTACGAGGAACATCGTCCGTACGTCAACCGCGTCTGGGAAGGCCAGACGAGCGCCTTATTCGCACCCGATACGCGCGTGCTGATGTTCGCCATGACATCGGGCACGACGGGCGAACCAAAGCGACTGCCGATCACTAAGGAATTGTTCAAAGAGTACTGCGCCGGCTGGCGGCTATGGGGTGGCGGTGTTTACGGCGACCACTTCAGCCTCGCGTACCGAAAAACGTTGCAGCTCACCAGCGACTGGCAACAGTACGAATCTCCTTGCGGGATACCTTGCGGTCAAATCAGCGGCCTCGCGGCAAACACGCGCCCGCGAATGACGCAGCGTGCCTTCACGCCGCCACCGATCACATCGCGAATTCATGATGCGGCAGCAAAACATTACACGACGTTACGGATGTCGCTCGCTACATCGCGCGTCGGGATGATCATCACGGCTAATCCCAGCACACTCGTCGATTTCGCGCGACGCGCCGACAAGCAAAGCGAATCACTGCTACGTGATATTCACGATGGAACGCTCTCGTGCGACATTCCGGCCGACGTTCGTGCCGCCCTAGGCAGAAGCGTCGCGCGACGCGACCCGAGGCGTGCACGTCAGCTTGCACAGTTGGCAGAGAAGCGCGGCGCGCTTTTGCCAATGGACGCTTGGCCAAGCCTCACAGTACTGGCCGTTTGGACCGGCGGCTCCGTCGGTGTTTTCATGCCGCAACTAGCCGACCTGTACGGACAAGCTGCGGTGCGCGACCATGGCCTCTCCGCCAGTGAAGGTCGTATGACGATCCCACTAGCCGATGGAACTCCAGCTGGCCTGCTCGACTATCGCCACCATTATTTCGAATTCATTCCAGCCGAAGAACACGGCACTCCGAAGCCCACTGTCCTTGAAGCGCATCAGCTTGAGGTTGGCCGCGATTACTACATCGTTATGACCACCTCCGGCGGCCTGTACCGCTACGACATTCACGATGTCGTCCGCTGCGTCGGGTACAAGGGCCAAGCACCCATGCTGGAGTTCCTCAATAAAGGCAAGAATTTCTCGAACCTCACAGGCGAAAAAATCAGCGAACACCAGGTCGTTCGCGCCGTGCAATCGAGCTTCAACGAATTGAATTTGCCCATCGATACGTTCACACTCGCGCCGGTTATGGAAGAACATCCGCGGTACGTACTCGTCGTCGAACGTGGCGCAACTTTCGGCCGCACGCAAGAGCTCGCCGCGAGCGTCCAGGCGAACTTGGTCCGCAACAACGAAGAGTATGCTTCGAAATGCGAGAGCGGCCGGCTGCTTCCGGTTGCGATTCGCGAAATGCCTCCTGGAACGTTCGCCCACATGCGCCGCCAAAAGACGGGCGTCCGCGGCAACTTCGAAGAATACAAACACCCATGCCTCGTTGACGATCTTCACTTCGTCGAAAATCTGGTGCCCGGCCAGCCGCCTATTTCGGCGCCGCAGCAGGCGCCCGGCGCAGTGGAAGTGCGATCGGAAGTAATCCAGCACTAGTGCCAAAAGTGTACTTGCTTTCAGCGCGCCTGGCCGCCTCAAAACGTAGTCAGAATGGCAGAGAACATCCTCATCACTGGCGCAACAGGTTTGGTCGGCCGCCATTTCGCGCGCCGCGCTGCCAACGCCGGCTACAAACTGCAGGCGATGGTGCGTAAAGGATCGGATCGTAGCGCGCTCGAAGGCATCCCCGTTCAATTCGTCGACGGCGATTTGGCCGCTCCCGAATCACTTCCCACTGCGCTCGCTGAGGCCGACGTCGTTGTCCATTCTGCCGCGCACGTCGGCGATTGGGGGCCCGCGGAAATGTACCGGGCCATCAACGTAGTAGCGCTCGAGCACATGCTCAACGCGGTCGAGCGCCGTGGCCGACTTCGCCGCTGGATTCAAATCAGCTCACTCGGCGTGTACCCTTATGGCCACCACTACGGTACCGACGAAACCGCTCCTATCGAGTTGAACCACATCGATGGATACACGCAAACGAAGAGCGAGGCGGAACTTGTTGTCGCGCGGCACATCCGCGAGCACGGACTGAAGGCCGTCACGCTCCGGCCCGGATTCATTTACGGCGCGGGCGATCGCCACGCGATGGCACGCATCGTCGATAAGATCCGGACCGGCAAAATGAAAATCGTCGGCCGCGGCGACCGACTGCTGAACAACACTGCGGTAGAAAACCTTTGCGACGCAATACTCCTCGCGGTTGAAACGCCCGGCATTGACGGCGAAACATTCAACATCCGCGATGAACGCCTCGTCACACGCGAGGAATTCATCAATACCATCGCCGACTACCTGGGCTGCCCGCACCCGCGCCACGTGCCGGAGATCGTCGCCCGAGTTCTGGTGCGTCCGATCGAACGAATCGCACTCCTGCGCGGCCGGCAAACGCCACCGCTGCTCACGCGCGCCCAGATGAAGTTCATGACTCAGAATCTGGACTACTCGATCGCGAAGGCCAAGCGTGTGCTCGGCTATCAGGGGAAGTACGATTACAGCGAACGTCTGCCGTACGCTCTCGAGCATTTGGCAGGCATCAAAAAACGCGATGTGCAACCCGCCGTCGCCGTCGGCGCATGAGCTAACATGCGCATCCGCAGCTTCACCGCGCATGTTGTCCGCCTGCCGCTGAAACGGCCCTTCAACCACGCTTCTGCCACGCGGCACGACAGCGAAAACATCGTTATCCGCTGCACTCTTGCCAATGGAACGGTTGGCTGGGGCGAAGGCGTGCCGCGTAGCTACGTGACCGGTGAGACGCCTGAAGGTTGTCTCGCGCAACTTGCCGCAACGCCGCTGTCCGAACAACTTGTCGCCGAGTGCTCAAGTTGGCCAGAGGTAATCGCGCTTTGCGAACGCTTCCAACCGGCAAAAGATCGCGACGACCCCCGAGGTTGTTATGGCAATGCCCTGCGCTGTGCCGTGGAACTCAGCATCCTAGACGCCTACGGCAAACTGTGCGGCGAGCCGGTGAGCCGCGTAGTTTCGCACTTCGCGCCCGCCGCGCCGATCGCTAGTTCGCGCACCACGGTTCGTTACGGCGTCGTGATGGATTCCGGCAACAGACACTTGCCTCGCAAGGCGATTTTCCGCAGGCTTTACGGTTTTCGCAATTGCAAAGTGAAGGTTGGCGCCGCCGGCGATGATGACGTGCAACGGTTGCGAACGATTCGCCGCTGGATTGGCTCGCGAATCGACGTGCACCTCGACGCCAATGAAGCCTGGCACGCTAACGATCTGCGCCAGAAAGTCGAACCACTAACCAAGTTCAACATCAGCAGCATCGAACAGCCCGTACCACACGCTGAAGTCGACGCGCTCTCGGAACTGCGGAAATCGCTCGGCGTCGAAATCATGCTCGACGAATCGCTCACCGGCATGATCGACGCGCAAGCCGCGGTCGAGCGCCGCACTTGCGACATCTTCAACATCCGACTTTCAAAATGCGGTGGCTTCCTCGCCAGCTTGCGACTCGCGGCCTTTGCCCACGACGCGGGCATCGCTTACCAACTCGGCTGCCACCCCGGCGAATCCGGCATCCTATCCGCCGCCGGCCGTCATTGGGCAACCAGCGTCGCAAGTATTCGGCACTTGGAAGGCTCGTATGACAACTACCTATTTCGCCGGCTGCTCACGAACGAAGATCTCACGTTCGGATACGGCGGCTGCGCTCCGGCGATTAAACGGGCAGGACTCGGCGTAACAATCAACGAAGATGTCCTCGGCGATCAAATCATCGCGCAGCGCGAGTTCCCACTAGACTAAACGCCGTGTCCAAACTCCCGCCACAGATTGAGTTTTACACAGGTTCGGGCGGCCGGCGCCTCGCCGCGCGGCGATGGAACGCCACGAACCGGCCACTGGCACGTGTGGTCTTTCTGCACGGCGTTACGAGCCACGGCGGATGGTACGACCAGTCTTCAGGGTACCTCGCCGCAGCAGGCTTTGACGTTACGTTTCTCGACCGCCGCGGCTCGGGACTCAATGGCGAACAACTGGGCGACGTCGAGAATTGGAAATACTGGATCGACGACGTTGCCGCATACCTTCGAACATCAAGCGTTGCTGTCGACGGCAACGCAAGAAGTCTTCCCATGGTTCTCTGTGGCATCAGCTGGGGCGGCAAACTCGCCGCCGCCGTCGCGCGACGCTACCCTGCGCTGATCACCGGCTTAGCGCTTCTGTGCCCAGGGTTGTACTCACCCTTCATGCCAGGTCCTGTGAAGCGATTAGCCCTGGCCATGCCGGCACCAGAAAGACGACAACGGCGACGCTTTCGAGTCCCGCTGCGCTGGCCACCCCTATTTACCGATGCGCCGCACTGGCAGGACTTCATCGCTCACGATCCGCTGGCACTGCGAACGATCACCTGGCGTTTCGCCGCCGAAGACCGCAAGCTCACTCGGTACGCTCGGGCAGCCGCAAGCTACCTCCATCGCCCAACGCTGCTCGTCCTCGCCGGCCGCGATCGGATCGTTAGCAACGGGCCCACACGGCGGTACTTTGCCCGTATCCCCAGCACGAAGACGCTCATCGAGTATCCGAACGCTGCCCACACGCTCGAGTTCGAAAACGATCCTACGCCGTACTTCGCGGATCTCGCAGCGTGGATCGGACGCACGGCAATTCTGTAGCTGGGGTCTGTGACCCCCGGCCCTCACGTCTAGAGCCTTCCGTCGCCCGTAGTCAGCCGGCCTCGCAGAGGCCAGCTACAGCCAAGCGCTAGTCCTTCGCATTCGTTAGCGCCACGAGCACACGAGTCAGGTGATTCACCACCGCGCTGGTGAAATGGAACCCCAAAATGCCCATCACGATCAGTGTCGCAACGATATACCTGAACGCGTGATTCGCTTCGATGTCCGAGAACAACAAGAATAGCAGCGCTGAAACCAGCGGGATCGAAACGGCGAACAGTTCGATGCGATTGAGCTGACGGTAAACGGGCTTCAATTCCTCTCGAGCCTGCTCTGTGAACTTATTCATACTCTGCCACAAGCCAGGATAGAGCCCACGCAGCACAACGAACTCGACGCCGCACAGCGAATAACTCAGCGCCACCAGCCCGGACAAACAAAACGACACCATGAAATGCACGTACATCTGAATCGGTAGTGGTGTGGTCACGGCGCTTATGACCATCGGGAACAAAAGTCCGCCCGGGAACCAGCCAATCGCGTTAAGAATGGCAATCCCTCGCGGCAGCCGTAGTGCTTGCGCACGTGCAAGTTGAACCTCTGCTTCTGGCACCCGCGCGCCTAGCGATAACGCATTCCAAACTCGCCACACCCGACGAACCATCACCACAAAAGCCACTGCTCCAATCGGATAAACAATGAGGTTGTAAATCCCCAATACAACATTGAATGCGGTTTGTTGCGACGACGAAAGCGTACTCACAATCTGCGTCATGTTGTACGCGATGTTGAAAATACTACCGCCGATTTGTGGCATCATGGTCAACAGCACGAGCCACAAGAACGGACGCCGCAGCAGCGGATAAAACACTGGCTGCACCTTGGGCAGTCGTCGCTCGGCTTCACGAATCCGCCGCGCGCTCTCCAACTGCGCGCCAAGTTCGGCGCCGCTTGCGTAACGATCTTCCGGGTTTGGCTCTAAGCACCGCGTAATCGACCGCTCCAGCGTCATCCGAGCGCCAGGCAGGTCCGTCTTGCAAGCCGGCGCTGCCCGGCGGCGCTCGTCGGCCATCGCCCGCAACGTATCCGCCATCTTCGCCTTGCGATCAAAGCGCGGAAAGCCGATCTGGCCTTCAAGCAACTGCTGCAGCACTAGACCGAGCGAATACAAATCCGATCGAACGGTAACCGCATCGTGCCCCGTCGCATCAGCAGGATTGAATGCATCCAAATGCTCGGGCGACATATACGCGAATGTGCCGCCGAACATTTCGTCGCCGCTAGCCTCACTGCCGAGCGGCTGCGACGAGATGTTGAAGTCCGCGAGCATTGGCCGTCCATAGGGATTCACCAGAATGTTCGCCGGCTTAATATCGCGATGTAGCACTCCGTGGCCGTGCGCGAAATCGAGTGCCTCAGCCAACCGCGTTCCAAACCAGGCAGTCGCCTCGACAGCGTCCATCTTGCCCAGCGCTTCGCGGTCGTGCAGCGCCGAAGGATCGAGCGCGGTCGGGAGCGATTCAGCCTGGTCGATGATCGCGAGCATATCGGCCCCCGTCCAATCGATGGCCGACGGCTCCGCCATCGGAACTGGCGCTGCTGCCTTAATCGGGCCACCTTTTTTGCTCGACTCTTCAACCCGCGTAACCTGAATTTGGTGCAACGCATTGATCAGCTTGTCGAGACCGATGCCGGGAACCAACTGCATGCACAGCAGCCGCTGGTCGAAATCGGTGTCCACCTTCTCGGCAAACACCTGCACGATATGCTGATGCTCGAGTCGAGCCATCGTGCGGCCTTCGCTGCCGCGATTGGCCGAGATCTTGAGCGCCACGTGACGATCGAGCGACATCTGTCGCGCAAGGTACACGTGGCCGAATGCACCTCGCCCCAACAACCGCACGATTTCAAAGTCGTCGACCTTCGCGCCCGGCAACAGCGCCATCGGCGTAGAATCCGGTAACTTGCGGTTCGCGACCGTCTTCCCAGCAACGGCCGCATTCTCGCCTTCCTTTCCCGCTGCCCGCGGACCCAAGGGACTTGCCGGCATTCGAAAGCTCGGCGCCGCACCCGTCGGAGCGTTGGCAATGGATGGGTCCCAACTCTCTCGCCCGGGTTTTGCATCCTGCGCTGGCTCCGCCAACTTCACATCCGACACTGCATCCGCGAGCTTCACGTCCGACACATCGCGAAACGCTGTACCCACGTACTGCGGCGTTGGCTCTTCATCCGCCGGCACCACGTCCGACATCTGCTGCGTCGGCCCGACGGCCCGCGAATGCGTCTCCGGCGGCGCTCCCTTCTCAGTTCGCGCAAGCTCTGAATCAACGGTTGTTGATTTGCGATGAGACGTCTTCTCGTCGGACATTTGTCTTCAAGTCTGTGGCTGGCGTCTGTGACCCCAGCTCTTCATCTGAGTCGAGCTGCCAGCCTCGACCGCTTTGAGTTTGCTAGAGACGGGCAAAAGCAACTTGTTATTTTTGCTTCTCGCGCCGTTTTTCCAGTGCTGGCCGACAGTATTCGTGCAGCTCCAGGTCAATGAGCTCCTGCTCGGCTTCGTCGAGCGAGCCGCTCTCGAGCGACTCTGTCACCTCGTCCAGCAGTAACTCGGCGAACAATTCGCGCGCACGATGCAGCAGCACGCGCACAGCTCCCGCGTTGATGACTTTGCCAAGTGACTCCGAAAGTCCGTCCGCCAGTTCAGGCGAACGCAAATCCGGATGCGCTACGCGATAACGCAACACGGTGTGATATGGCTTGCCCGATTGCTGCTCATCGTCCGCCAATTTTTGCCAAACGCTGGCCAGCAGCTCGTCTCGCCAACTCGCGCGGAACATGGCGTCTTCGTCCTTGCTCTCGGCCGAGTCTTCCGGGTCCGGCATATTCGAATGCATGACCCCTTCGCGGCCCAGCTTTTTCGCCCGCCGCTGACAATCAACGATCAAGCGATAAACGATCGTCTTCACGAACGAACGAAACTTGCCGCGCGTTGGGCTCGCCTTGCCGAAGTCTCCGCGCACGAATTTTAGCGCGAACTCCTGAAACACTTCTTCGGCCGCGTCTTCGTTGCGCAGGCATGAGAGCGCGTAGCGACGGACAGCCCCGCCATATTTCTCGAGCAGACGCTCCTGGGCCGATTGAACAGCAGTGTGGTCGCCGTGTGCTTCACGGACCATCGACCAGGCCGTATTTATCCGGCTGATGTGCAGATCGTCATCATCCATCCCAAAACCTCCCCAGCGGCAACGGGCGACGGGCGGTATTACACCACCGATTTGTCACTTTCTCCGCCTATTGTAACCGCAGTCCTGGCGGGGTCGGCATGGGGTTGGGGGTGGGAATTCAGGCCTCGTCCCAGGCGATTTGCCACCCGTCCGGTTTACCCCGCAAAAACGCCGTACTCATCACAAAGCTCCAAATTCCAGGCACTTTTTACAGCCCGCCCTGCATCTTCAGGAATTCCAGACAATTTCCTTCGCCTGCCGTAACAGGCCGCTAGCCTGCCGTATTAGAGGGTGCAAAGGGAAACAGTCCCGCATCCAACAATCAATCAAAGTTTCAATCGGAGTCAACCATGAAGACCTCAAAGATCAACTTGGTAGCAGCTTTCGTCCTCGTCCTACTTTCGGCAAATGTCGCCTTGGCCAAGCACGGTGGCAATCACGGTAACCACAGCAACCGCAGCTTCAGCAGCAATCGCAGTTTCAGCGGCAGCATTATTAGCCGTATTAGCAACAGCAACCACAGCAACCACAGCAGCATTTTTAGCCATAACAAGCACGGAAATCACGACAACCACGACAAACATCGCAAAATCGCCCGCGTTATCGGTAAAGTACTTCGCGCCAATCACAATTTTGGCGATCACGATGGTTTCGACGGATTCGATGGCGACAGTGACGACGGGGACGATGGCGATAGCTACAGCTGCACCAGCGACGACGGCGGCGACGCTCCCGACTATGGCGACAACGACGCAGACGACGCAGACGACGGAGCCGATGATGGCGACGACGAAGTCACGGTCGAACCAGCTCGCTACGCCGGCCAGGCCTACGAACCTGCTCACAGCAACTACGTCGTGCTTCCCGGCGACTCGTTCTACACGATCTCGCTCAAAGAATACTCGACCAGCAAGAACTCCGCCTTCGTCGCTAAGTTCAACCGCATGCCCGAAGATCAGGCTTTGACACCAGGCCAGGTCATCCAGCTGCCTTCGATCAGTGCGAAAGGCGAACTATCGAAATCGAGCTCCCCAGTTGCTGACGAACTGCAAGCTCAACAAGACAGCCAAGTTGCCAGCGTGAACACCAAAGTGAACAGCAAGGCGACGCCGGTTGTCGAAGCTCCCCGCCCGAAAGTAACCATCGGCAGCACGCTCCTCGTTGACGGCCAGCCATTCGGCCAGAAGCAAGGCTCTGCCAAACTGCGAGTCGGTGGTGCGAACCTGAAGATTGAAATCCTCAAGTGGACGGCCAACTCCGTTAAGATCCGCTTGCCGAACCTTGACCTGGACAGCTCGGTAAAGGGCGACATCGAAGTACTGAAGGCTGACGGCAGCGTGGCCTCTCGGACGCCGATCGAACTGGCTGTCGCCACCGTGGTCGCCACCCGCTAACAACGAACTACACAACATCAAGAGAAAAAAAAATCACGAGACGATGCCTATGAAGCACCAAACCCGTTAACTTCTAAATCACTCTCAATGCCTCCGCTATGCCGCCTGACCAGTTTTGCCTGGTCAGGCGGCTTCTTTTTTTGCGCATCGCCATCCTCAGCGAGGCTCTGCGACCGAAGGATCTCGATTAGGACGTGGCACTCACACGAGTCGTAGCTACAGATTCTTCGCTTTCGCTCTGAATGACAACGACTAGTTCACAGCCACCAAAATATCCTGTGCGGTCTGCAGCGAGATTTGATCGATCGCGCCGTCCCACTTGTACGTGTCGCCGAAGAGCAAGTCACGGCCCGCGTCGCCGTTCATGTTGTCGTTGTCATCATCGTCGAACACTGTGACGCCGCCCTGCAGCAAGCCGCCGGATGCCGTGAGTGTGGCCACCCGGGAAGTGAAGCTGGCCGACGACTTCCAAATCGCCATCACGGCGTCGAGCGCCGCAAGATTGTTATCATGCGATGTCCAACCGCCGATCAGAATATCCTCGTCGTTGCCGCCGCGAATCGTATCGTTGTCCCGGCTGCCGATGAGCAGGTCGCGGCCACTGCCACCTTCGAGCACATCGTTACCGTCGCCGCCCACGAGAACGTCGTTCCCGCTGCCGCCGAACAGATCGTCGTTGCCGTCGCCGCCGAACAGAATGTCGTCGCCGGCAGCACCGTACAAAACGTCGTTGCCCGTACCGCCGTAAATAACATTCCGGCCCGAACCGCCGGTCAGCAGATCGTTTCCGCTGCCGCCGTCGATGGTCATCGTCTTATCAACACCGACCGTTGCCACGATATCGTTGCCGTTACGTGTTTTAACAACGATCTCGGTGACACTTGCCGCGGCGAACGTCATCGGATTGCTGGAGTTGAACGTCGCCAGCACGATAATCGTGCTGTCGCACTGCGTAATGATCACGATGTCGTTCGCGTTGCCGCCGACGATGTATAACACGCCACCGGAAAGCACCGTGCCCTGGCCAATGACCTGTACCGAACCGTTCACGGTCGTGACACCGCCGTCGCCGTCGTTCACGCGAAGCTTCACCGTCTGCGTCGATACTGGCAGACCGCTCGGGTTGTAGGTGACACTCTGACCGACTTCGTTGCCGCGCGTGGCACCGCTGCCCGTCTCGCCGAAGATTCCATCGCCGTCGAGATCCCACGTGTACGTAAGCGGATCGGCCGTCCCGGCCGGATCGGTCGCGCTGCCGGTAAGCACGATCGGTGTATCGTCGAATGTGGCGTACGGACCGCCAGCATTTGCCGTCGGGGCGACGTTGTTCACATGCACCGCCACCGTGTTGCCGGCCGCATAAGTCCCATCCTCATCGGTGGCCGTCGCGGAAATCGTGAAGTTTGAAGTCGCGTTGCCGTCCGCGTACACGTGTGTGACGCTCGACGGATTGCCGCTTACAACCTGTGTGTTGCCGTCGCCCCAGTTGATCGTCCACGACGTGATCGTATCTGCGCCTGGGTCGCTCGACGACAAACCGAGCATGTACGTCGAACCTTCATTCACGCTCGCCGCACCGCTGATCGCCAGCGTCGGAGCCACATTATTGACCGTCAACGAGAAAGTCACGCTGGTCGAGCCGCCGTCTTCGTCGCTCGCGGTAATCGTCACCGTTTGCGGCGCTGCGTTGTCAGTTGTCGCGTACGACCACGACCAGTTACCCGCGCTGCCCGTCACTGTGCCGATCGAAGATGTCAGCGTTACTGTGTCCGCTACCACGTCGCCAAACGTTCCGGAGTTGCTTGCGGTCTGGCCCTCATTCACGACGACCGATCCGTTGTTCACGGCCAACGTCGGTGCAATGTTATTCACCGTCAGCGTAAACGTGACGCTGGTCGAGCCACCATCGCCGTCGTTCGCCGTGATTGTTACAGTCTGCGGGGGCGAATTATCTGTCGTCGCGTAGGACCAGGACCAATTGCCCGCGGATCCGGTGACCGTGCCGATCGAGGCGCTGAGCGTTACCGTGTCTGTCGCGACGTCGCTGAATGTGCCGGTGTTTGTCGCGGTTTGGCCTTCGTTCACCGTCACCGCTGCGTCGTCTACGTCCAAAGCCGGCGCCACGTTATTTACAGTCAACGTAAACGTGACGCTCGTCGATCCGCCTTCTCCGTCGCTCGCCGTGATCGTGACGCTTGTTGTCGGCAGGTCATCGGTCCCGTCGTACGACCAATCCCAAACACCGCCGGCGAACGTGACGTTACCGATCGAGGCGCTGACCGTTACCGTGTCAGCCGCGACGTCACTGAATGTGCCCGTGTTCGTGGCCGTTTGGCCCTCATCTATCACCACCGCGGCCGTATCGACCGTGAGAGACGGCGCCGCGTTGTTCACCGTTAAGTCGAACGTCACATTGGTGACTCCGCCTTCCCCGTCCGTGGCAGTGATCGTCACGGTTTGCGTGGGCGCATCGTCCGCGGGCGTGTACGACCAGTTCCAAGTGCCGCCGCTGAAAAGCACGCTGCCGATAGATGCCGTCACGCTCACCGTGTCTGCTGGAACATCGCCGTACTCGCCGCTATTCGTCGCCGATTGGCCCTCATCGACCGTCACGGTTGCGTTATCCACGCTCAGCGTCGGGTCCAGATTGTCGACGGTCAAATCAAACGTAACGCTAGCCACACCGCCGTCGCCATCCGTGGCCGTGATCGTCACCGTTTGCGCCGGCTCATCATCCGTCGTGCCATAGGACCATGTCCAAGCACCCGCGCTACCCGATATCGTCCCGATCGATGCCGTCAATGTCACAGGGTCGGCCGGCACGTCGCCGAAGCTGCCGCTATTCATGGCGGTCTGCCCTTCATCGACAGTCACCGACACATTATCCACCGAGAGCGTTGGATTCACGTTGTTGACGTTCAAGTCAAAAGTCACATTCGATGAACCACCATCCTCGTCCGTGGCCGTAATCGTAACCGTGGTGGACAGGTCGTCAGTCGAGCTATACGACCAGGACCAGTTTCCTGCGCTGCCGGAGACGGTGCCGATCGACGCGGTAAGCGTCACGACATCGCTCGCAACGTCGGAAAAAGTGCCCGTATTTGAGGCCGTTTGACCCTCATTCACTGTAACGGCAGCACTGGCAACCGTGATCGCCGGATTAACGTTCAGCACGCTGACTGGCACTGAGTTGCCGGCGTCGTGCAGGCCGTCCTCGTCCGTCGCTTTCGCCGTGATGACATAGTTCTGCAGCCCATCCGCGTACACGTGCGTCCAGCTTGTAGGATTGCCGGCAACCACCTCGGTCGTGTCGCCCCAGTTGATCGTCCACGACGTAATCGTATCCGTGCCCTGATCACTCGACGACAGATTGAGTGTATACACGGCTCCTTCATTCACGGTCGCCGCACCGCTAATCACCAGCGTCGGCGCCACATTTGTAACGGCGACCGAAACTGTATTATTAACCGACGTCAATGTCGGGTTCGAGGCCGTCGTAATTTGAGCGCTGATTGTGTAAATCTGCGGGCCATCAGTGTAAACATGCGTCACACTCGACGGGTTGCCCGAATAGACTTGCGTGCTGTCGCCCCAGTTGATTGTCCATTCCGTCGTCGTATCGCTCGACGACAAGTTAAGCGTGTACGTCCCGCCTTCAGCCACAGTCGGCGCACCATTTATTGAAGCGTTTACCAACCCCAGATCAACTTTCGCAACCAGGTAATCCACTATGTTTGGGCTGGCCACTTGCTGCCCACGCCCCGACACGACCAGTTTCGCGTCCGGCGTAAGCACTGCATTCAACGAACGCGTTTGTGCCGCTTGGTAGGTTGCCGGCGGCAACGCAATCTGCTGCAGGCCATCACCTGAAAAAGTGGGATCCAGCGGCCCCGTACTTTCCAGCACAGTGGGATCCGAAGCTTGGAATTCACGTGACTTGAAGTCGCGGC
>JADMIO010846007.1_pt1 | contig 24403 bp, 21 predicted proteins | sample 8958161 | NCBI WGS metagenome assembly JADMIO01 (sample SAMN16585339, study PRJNA669376) | soil metagenome | isolation source: Crop rotation soil | place: USA: Cullars Rotation, Alabama | collected 2011
ACAACTTGTCCACGTGGAATTCTAAGCTTAGGATCCCAATGTGCTGGAAAGGGTAACTCACAAGAAAACAAACATGAAGAGCAAGGTAAGAAGAAAGACGTCACGATTATTGTGAACGGACAGGAACGTTCCGTGCGGAAAGAAGAGCTTTCCTTTGCCGAAGTCGTTGCGTTGGCTTTCGACAATCCGCCAACCGGTCCGAATGTCATCTTTACGATCACCTATCGTCGGGGACACGGTGACAAGCCGGAAGGAACGTTGGTAGAGGGTCAAACGGTTAAAGTCAAGGACGGGATGATCTTCAATGTCACACCAACTGATCGGTCGTAATGCTGATCTAAAACTACTCAGAGATGAGGGCTACGACATCGAGATCAGGGCACGCAAGTACCTACTGATCAAAGGCGTGCCCTATGTGAACGCACAGAGGAACATCAAGTACGGAACACTGGTCTCCGAGTTGAAACTTGCTGGGGACCACACAATTCCACCTGACACGCACGTGGCGTATTTTATAGGGGAGTATCCGTGCTATGCGGACGGCTCCCAAATCAGCCAGATCAAGCATGGTGACAAGCAGACCATAAATAACGATTTGGTGGTTGACCACTCGTTTTCAGCTAAGCCAAAGCCACATGAGTTATACAGAGACTATCACCACAAAATGGAAACATACGTGGCGATCATCTCCGGCCCAGCCCAAATACTTGATCCGACAGTTGCCGCAAAGACCTTCTCCGTCATCGAGTGCTCGGAAGAAGAATCGCTGTTTATGTATGCCGACACGGCGTCGAGTCGCGCTGGAATCGATGCCGTTACGAAAAAGCTGGAGCGTGGCAAAGTCGCCATTGTAGGAGTCGGTGGAACAGGATCATACGTGCTCGATTTGGTCGCAAAAACGCCGGTCACAGAGATTCATCTATTCGACGGGGACGAGTTTGTGAATCACAACGCATTTCGGTCGCCTGGGGCTCCGTCAATTGAGGAATTACGGAGCAGAGCGAAAAAGGTAGTATACTTTAGCGAACTATATTCCAAGATGCGCCGTAACATCATTCCGCATGACTACTTCATCAACGATGCAAATGTTGATGAACTGCGCGGCATGGACTTTGTGTTCCTCTGCATTGATCAAGGCAGCGATAAGCGCGTGGTCGTCGAACGATGCGAGGAGTGGGGCATCTCATTTATTGATGTCGGCATGGGCGTGACGCTCGTTGGTGATTCGTTGCTCGGCATTCTCAGGATAGCAACCAGCACTGCTCGTAAACGTGATCACATAGGCACGCGCGTTTCATTCGCAGAGGGAGGCGACAATGATTATTCTCGGAATATCCAGATCGCCGACCTCAACGCGCTCAACGCCGCGCTAGCTGTAGTGAAGTGGAAAAAGCTGTGGGGGTTCTATCAAGATCGGGAACACGAACATTTCTCTGCCTATACAATCGACGGCAACGCACTACTTAACGAAGATCAGTCATGAAGCCCCGGACAACGCTTAACCACGAATTCGTTAGATTCATTCCCAATGACTTAGAAGAGGGCACCGTTTACATTTCAATAGAGTTTGCAACCGCAGCGCACAGATGCTGCTGCGGTTGCGGAAACAAGATAGTCACGCCAATCTCTCCGACGGATTGGAAACTGCTATTTGACGGCGAGACTATTTCTTTAGATCCATCAATCGGGAACTGGAGCTTCCCCTGTCAGTCGCACTACTGGATCAAACGCAATAGAGTTAAATGGGCAAGACAGTGGTCACAAGAAGAGATTAACGCCGGAAGGATGCAGGATTCAGGGGCGAAGGAAAGGTATTACGAAAGCACCAGGACTCTGTCTGCTGCTGATACTGTTTCAAGTGTCAAAGGACGTAATCAAGGCAAATTAAAGAAAAGCTTTTGGCAAAGATTTAAAAAATGGTTTTCCTAGTACATAAGACAAATTTCAGGTGATTAGGCTTTAAAGTTTTGGCAAGTAAATAGTTCCAATCGCATACAAAAGGCAAATCTCCGTCACCTCAAAATCCGGGCTTTTCGTCACCTTAGCGGCCAAACATACCTCCATTTGCTGCAAGGATATGGGTGAAGTCCTAGTTGTTGTGCTCGGACGCAAAGATTTAGGAGTCAATTTAAAAGCATCTCGTGCATAAGATTTGCTGTAAATAGCAGTAAAAATTTATCTATTCTTGTAAGGTTTCGCTAGTCGGCGACACTTTTTTTTGGCAGTTTCCAAATCGCGTAATAGCCTGCTGGCTAAATCAGAATTGATATTTCTTACGTATGCAATGTTACCTTCAAGTCCCTTTATATATGCTTCAAGCTGTTCAGGTGGAATTTGACCATTGCGTAACTTGTGGATCCCTGCCCGGAGTCTGTTTGCAAATTCGGAGGGGACGCTCAGCGTTGGTCCAAGCGTAACTCCTGTTAATACCTTGCGCTTGCCAGGCCCTGCGATTCTAAACTTATTTCGAGATACTTTTAGCCCTGCCCTTCTTAATGTTCCAAGAGCGATGGGAATTATGCGGGGAGCCGTATCGCCAGAGAAGGCAATATCATCAACCCAGACAGAATAAGAAACATCCAACCTTGCGCATGCATCACGTATCGGGGCATCAATACTGTATATAAAAATATTCGCTAATGATGTGCTCGTAGGCGCACCTTGCGGCAAGTAGCCTTTATACGTTGTTATTTTGGTTAAGATATCGGAGACTTCTGAAGAGCAGTCAAGCATCTTGCACCAGATTTGGTAAATCTGATCTTTACGTATGCTCGGAAAATAGTTTTGTATATCGAGAGTGACCAGTACGCGGGATCCTTGGTGCATGAGGGCATTCGATGTAGTTGATTTCCCTTTAACTCCACCACATATATAATCGGGCAATCTAACCTGCGCAAGTATATTATTAATCCTTTTCTGGACTTCCTTCAGTGGATTTAGAGGTTGATTAATCCATCTTACCTTCTTTGAGACTTCCTTCCTTGCGTATGGACGAACCTTTGGCTTCTTAGGGAAAGGTGAATAATACTCGTCGGCATGCCAGGCGCAGTGACGGAGAAATTCGGCGGGGTAATCAACCAGTCCTTCCAGCTCTTCTAGCGATGCTATGTTAGGCTTGCCGGAGAGAACCTGATTCTGGTTCTTTTCCACGGTTAATACCCTTAATGCCTAATAGAAACTGAGCCAAAGATTCCGCAGCTCTTTGAAGCTCATTAGGGTCAGCAACAGTTAAGTCTTCGGGCTCAGATGCGAGAAGCATGAAAAGGTGCTGTGGTAGCCCCAATGCTTTGCTCAATTTAGTAATTGCGGCTAGACTAGGTTTTCGCTTACCTACCTCAATCAAAGAAAGATAACTAGCATCCAGCCCAGCTTTCTCAGCCAAATCCTTCTGCTGAAGTCCGGCAATTGCTCGCGCAACCTTTAATGCCCTACCGTAGTCCATAAGTTACCTATTCTGGAGATGGGATCGCCCTGCATTAGTTGTCAGTTATATTGCCGAAAGCTTTCCAGAGTCTCTCGGAAACTTCACGTATACAATGGAAAACCTCTTCCCTTGTAAGGTCCCGCTTCCTCGACAACCGCTTTAGTTGAGCTACGGACTTTTTAACCGCTTCCTTCTGCTCGGGTACGACGTCTGTTCTCGTGAGCATACCCTGTAGGAGCGAAATGCTCACTCTGAGATCTTTAATCTCTTTCATAGAATCCTCCTTTCCGGCAGAAATTCTGCCGTGCCGTTAAAGCGAACTTCTCGGAAAGGTCAGACATCGGACCGAGCGATCCATCCAGAAAAGTGCCGTCTAATCGCTGATATTCTTAGTTCTTCCCAGTTTGCCCTGTATTAGTTTCCTCAGGGTTTACTGGGTTGATCTAAGTATTTCAGCGGGTAGACTTTTGAACTTTGTCTCAGCTTTTCCAGGCTTTGACTTTTTGTTTACCCGTTTCTAGCGATTTCAGCTCGCTAGCTAAGGAGTCGCTTTTGATAGCGTTAAGGATTCTCAAAGATCTCCGAACAACTGTATCAGTTGACCGGCCTGATATTCTCATAGGGTGACAGAATTGTCAATCACGGAAACAGGTTAAATTGCCTGTCTGTCAATTAAAATGACAAAAGTGGATGTGGCTTGAAATAAACAGGGCTAGTAACCGGCGCTTAACAAGAAGTTCAGTCGGAAAGTCATTGACTTTCAAACCATAAAGGCATATTTTCTTGCTGCTTTCCTGTGGTTTCTGCTAAAAGGGGCCAAGCCTCGTATGGCTCACACGTAATTTCAACGTATCGAGGATGGCCTTTTAGCATTATCTGAAATAGGCGCTACCGTCCACTCTCTCGGGTTTAGCTTTAATTATTGTACTGCTATGATATCAAAAATAAATTTCGAGTTAATTTATTTAAGAGTTGAAGTCGGAGCCGTTGTCTTAGCTCCGTCATTCGTTATTGGGATCGGGTAGTGAAGTTATCCGTGGAGGCGGTGGTAGGAAGGCCGCTGAACCTTTTTATCTTCAATGTGGTTTGAAGGTTTTCTTCGGAGGTACATATAACATGAGATCTCAAGCACGATACCCTTAATGCTAGGGTCGGGATAAGAACTCACTGTCCTTACCAGAGCAAATTAATGCACGGTCACAGCGCTTTACTGAATTATGCGTGAAGAAAGTGCCACTGCATACAATGAACACCTCATATGGAGCAACACACGAGTACGTAATTTAGCAGGTATCTGTTTAGCCGCTCTCACGGCTGGCATCATTATCTCCCTCCTAAACTACAGTTCACACATCAAGTTCAACATTGCATGGGAGTTGCTGCCTACATATCACACTGCTTTCTCCATTGCTCTACTAATCGGAATGGCAGGCTTATATTTTCACGCATCTAGATTCTATTATGACAGCTTTTATTTATTTATTGCTATAGGTTGGTTACTAAATCTGGCTTATATATTATTTATCAATAGTAGTATTGGCCGGGCAGATATGGGAGGACCAAACTTTCGTTCCTTTACTTTGCTGCTCGCTCTGCTATCGGATTTACCTTTTTATTTAGCAGGCTGTACAAAAATAGGAAAAGAAGCTGAGTACAAAGATTTACTACTACCCTTCGGCACAATTTGTATTTGGGCTTTTATTTATCTTTATCCTTTTGACCCATTTATTAAATACCAAGCACACACTCTCGTTGCTATTTCTTTTGCAACATATGTCTCTTTCAAAGTTTATTTTTCTTTTCGGTCGAGGGTTTATAACACAGACATAGATAGTACAGATGATACAGATGTACGTGAGGAGGAGCAAAAGCGCTCCAACTTTCCCAGGAAATTACTTTTATATGATTTTCTGGCCTTAGCTGTTATTCAACTCTCTTTTATCGTGATTTTATTTGAAGGCACGAGAATGTACATCCTCTCGATGCTTTATGTAGCACTGCTGCTGAAGATAATTAATGCTTATGCCCTAACAATAACTTTACGCGAGGATTATGCAGATATTCGTGCCAAGGCAGAAATGAGCGAGGAGAAACTTAGGCAAGAACGTCAGGAGAGAAGCGAGTTTGAAGAGATTGGTCTTTTAACAGCAAGTATCGAGCACGAGCTTAGAACACCGCTAGGTGTTGTACGGTCTAAGCTAGATGATATGGGTAGGAAATATCAGCATTTGGATGATGTGAAATCCGATGTGGCTTTTTTACAGAAGCAAAGGGAAAGATTATTAAATGCTACTAGAGTAATAAAGACGTTGCGTGCAGGACACGAATTCTTTAATAAAAGATTGACTACAGTAAACCTTAACCAGTTAGCACGTAATGCGGTCAAAGATTTAAAGAAGGAATTAAATGCCGACAATATAGCTTTTAAATACGAGGAGAAAATTGGTTCCCCTTCGGCGATAGCGCACCAACAGCTTTTAGAGCAGGCTGTTGTGAACATACTTAAAAATGCCGTCGAGTCCATTAATGCTAAAAAGTCTAAAGGTGGGGAGATAATTATTACTATAGCGAAAAGTAAGATATCCAATAATTACTTGATCATGGAATTCAAAGACGATGGAGTTGGGTTCCCAGAAGGAAGTCTAGAGAGATTAACCCAGCCGGATTTCTCGACCAAGGAGGCTGAAAGTCCAAATAGAGGCTTGGGTTTATTTGTTTGCGAACGAATAATTAAACTTCATAATGGAACATTAGAATTTAGAGTGCCAGAAGAAGGCGGGGCAATAGTTTCTATATGCGTCCCTCGGGCGGCTACGAAAAAAGAGAAAAAAAAGCAAAATGGTCATGTTGAAAATAACGACAGCCTTAATAAATTGGAAGAAGCACGTTCAGGTTGAGGAAAATCATTCTTGTTGTTAAGCCAAGATTGAGATCGAGGAGATTAGTAAAATGGCAGCTACAGGAAAAGCCTTAGAACCACCCGCTCTGGAAATGGAAGTTGATCCAAGGGATATAATGCATGTTTTATTTATAGAACATGATGTGGATTACCGCCAATCGATAACTAGGGATTTAGAGAATATAGGCTGTACTGTTGAGGGGGCTCATGATCCCCATGAAGCGATAGAAAAACTTATAAAGCAAAAATATCAGATTATAATTGTTGATATAGGGTTCCCTTCTCCTGCCATATCAGGGGACCAGTTTATAGTTTTACACCATTCTCTGATGCACGACGCTCAATTAGTAGCACTTACTGGACAGAGACATAACATAAAATTCAACGATGAGTTTACCGAATTAGGAGTTATCGTAATTGATAAAGGTGAGGAAGACGAACCGCTTCAAGAGATATCTAGATGCGTGTACGAGCGAGCGAAGAATGATCTGTTCAAAAGAGTGGATGAAGCTAAAACAGACATCATAAGGGGAAAGTATCCTAGAAGATATCCCTTAGCAGAAGCATACATGTCAGAGATTGAATCGGATCTGCTAAAGCAACTGGAGGAATCAGAGGATAAAGAAAGGAAGACAATACGCTATAAGGGTAATACTTATTCCATCTCGGATCTTATAGAACAGATCAAACAAAAAACAGACATTAGAGATGATCTTATTCGTATGATGGTGAATCTCATTAAATGGAGAAAAGAGCATGTTCAGGGACCTCACAGCAAGGCTGAAAAGTCTCCTCAAGAAACCTAGTCCCCCACAACCTACTGCGGCAACTGTTCCCGGCTTAATTTTGATAGGAACTGCCTACGACCCATTCACTGAACATGCCGTTGAATGGATGACAGGAGTTCTGGTTAAAATTAATCTGACGTGTCCAATTGTAATACCGCTACATGATAAAACCTTGTCGAAAGGCGATGTGAGAGCTGCAATGGCTAGTGTTGATGTGCCAGGAAGAGTTGAAATATTTTGTGGACACGGTGATTATGATGCGCTTTTGGGACCACCAGATACTAAGCCAGATACCATAGTGGATGGCATAGAACACAGCGTCATTTATGATACAACGATGGTCCCTAGGAAACCTGGTAGTCTTGTGGCTTTCAGTTGTAGGGCTGCTAGTATATTAGGGCGAACTTATGGGGCGTATATAGGTAAGGGGTTCATTGGTTTTGATAATGATCTACCATTAGATTTTAGCCCTGAATTTATGGGACAGCTTGAAGATATCTTTCATTCCATTATCGTCGATGTATTAGTTGAAGGAAGGATCATACCTAGACATAAAGCTGTATTAGAGAATTTATATGATCAAGCTGTTTTCTTTTTCTTAGACGGAGAAGGACACAAAGTCCCGAATAATTTCTTATTTCAGTTGTTGTTGATAGAACATAGAGAATGCATCAAGTTGTACAGCACGCATTCACTATAAAAGACATAAAATTTTAAAACCTAAGATAGGAGCTTGACAGATGATCCTCTTCAACTCATTTGGGGAAACCAAGGGAACCATTAATTTTCTAAGAGGCGACACATCTTATGCAGGTAAAAATGATAGTGCAGGGCGTGACGCTAGACGAAGAGCCTGGTTCCGGCTAGCCATGCAGGCGTTTGTTACCATATTCTGTTTTGGAATGGGAAGTTTTTTACTTTTTTACGCTCCCTCCTCGGAAGATAAAGTGAAGTTGGGCTATTTTTTGATCGGGACGGGCGTTGGGTTTTGGTTAAGATAGTTAAGAGGTTCAATGGTCAGCTAAATTGACAGATCTGTAGAGTTAATCTTGCCTATTTTGGACAGCTTTTTAATGATAAACGCTAGTATTCGTGAAACCCACAAAAGTGAAGAACCTGACTAATAAAAACCACTCAAATTGAGCAGCAAGCTGAACGAGGGATTTCTGTACTTCTGGCAATCGGACGCTTCCAAATTGCACTTTTGGCAATCGGATGCTTCCAATCAGAAAAGCTCCAGCTTTAACTGCTACCAAAAGTAAAAGACTTCTATGCTATCAGCGGCCAACTCATGCTTCCAATAGCGGCAAACTGATGGGTAAAGTCACACGGATTTTGTAACGTGAAGCATAACTTTGCCGCAGCGGCAAAGTTATGCTTCCAATAGCCCTCGGCAAACTTATGCCTCCGGGCGCGGGTAGGAACCGCGCGACTATGGCCTGAGTAATGGGGCCCCTACGCGGTTGATGTTAGTAGACTGCTGGCGGCTGATGATTCCCTCCGTCGGCCGAGTGCAGTTGCCTCCCATGAAATTCATGGGCCCCGCCTTATGCTCCAGGGAGTCTTCGGAATTCTGTGGAGAGATGAGCAGGTGTCCCAGCTCATGTGCCAGGGCATGGCCTCCGGGAACGCACGTGCCGAACACGTCCGTGAGAATCACACCGGAGTTTGTCAGCAGGTCTATGTCGTGATAGTCGTCGGGGCCGACGGCGAGCCCTGCGTCGCCCGAGACCTGGCCTTTCTGCAACAAGCGGGACACATAGTACACGTTGACCTCGGTCGCGGTTGAACTCCGAGACTGGCTGAGCAGTGAAGTGATGTCCGCCGTGGGCACGTACTTGCAGACGCCCAGACGACATTCCTTCTTGAATGTTATGTCCGGCACCAGGGCGCTCGCGCCGCCGATGACCCGTGCGTCTGTCAACTGAACGTTGATCCCCGCCTGTGAGAGAATCTCGTTGGCCGAGAGGATTTCGTCCTCGACACGTTCGCGGTCGGCCATGGCGGTGAGGCCGATCTTGGCGTCTATCCAGATGGTGCTGAAGCGTATGTTGTCGATCAGCACGTGCGTGTCGTAGATGTTATCGCCCGCGTCTATGGCCGAGAAGAGCAGTTCGACGGTGACGGGGGTGTTGGTTCCCGCGTAGGCCGAGAGGTCCACGCTCCCTTCAAGCCAGCCCGTATGGCCGCAAGTCGTATCTCCTCCAGGGAACTCGCAATCCCCTATCATTTCGACATCGCTCGCCTGGTTGACGCTCACCTCGGCGAAGGTGGTCTGGTTGGTGTCCGTGGTGATGACCGCGCGGAACGAGTCGTCGAAAGGTGTATTGACGAACTCCGGGAACTCTTCGCTGATGAAGTCGAAATCGAAGGTGAGCGTCCGCGCGCCCGCGGGCACTCTGAACTTCTGTTTGAGGCCGGAGCCCACGCCGCCGACCGCATTGCTGCCTGTACTCACGTCCGCCATCCACACTCCCTCCGTCGGCGTGAGAGTCTTCCCGTCTGACCCGCTTGAGGTGAACACATCTTTCACCTCGGCCGAGCCGACCGTGGACCAGCCGGAGAGGTCGCCGCGCTCGAAGCCGCCGTTACGGATGCCGTCGCGTGTCACAGGAGGGGAGGCGAGAGGAGTCAGGGCGATGTCGGCCGTAACGGTCGAACCCGAGACGGCGATGTTACCTGACTGCATGCCGTTGGAGCCCTTCAAAGGGTCGAAACCGGTGACGGTGAACGGGCCGCCGTTGATGTAGAGCGTGTAGCTGCCGCCGCTGCCCGTAAGCGACACCAGCGTGTTCGTGTTGTTGCTGACCACGACGCCCGCCCGCGGCCCCTTGCGGTCGGAGACGACGCCCCTGGCGAAGCCGGAGCCGTGATTGGCGACGAAGACGAAAAGGCCGCCGCCGAAGACGCCAGGGAAGATGTTCGCCTCCGTGACTATCTGCCCGCCACTCAAAGAGGCCGTGTCGGTCGCCATGAGTCGCTGGCTCAAGCCCGGGGTCTCCTGGTCTATCGCGTCCACCAGGAGTTGCTCGCCGACGACGAACTTTGAAGTGGTCAGCCCCGCAGGGGCAGGGATGGCGAGCGAGAGCGGCGCGCTCGGAGGCAAGAGGGAGGAAGCCCCACCGGCCACGGGCTCGAAGGTGACCTCGACCGCGCCGACAAACTCTAAGGCCCCGAGCGGGGCTTCGACCGCGGAGGCGGGGACCGGCTTGATGTCAACGAACACGTCGTAAGGGACCGAGTTCGGTTGAATCGTGACGCTCGTCCCGCCGGGGCCCGTGACGGTCGCCCCAGTGCCCGCAGGGATGGGAGTTCGTGGACTCAATCTCAGTTCTACGTCGAGCTGAAAATCCATCGCCGTCGGGCTCTTAAACTGCCACTCCCTCGGCGCAGACGTTGCGCCCGGCTGAAGGCTCACACCGCTGTAGGCAAAGGTCGGAGAGCCGGTCTGGGTCTGGCCGTCCGCGTTGAGCGGGATGACCTTGGGCGATGCTATTTTGACGACCGCGGCCTCCAGGGAGCCGTTGAGCGTGGCCGCGCCGACGTTCTTGACGGCGACGTTGATGGTGGCGACTCTTGACTGCGCGTTCCATGCGGCGAAATCGGCGAGCAGTTGCGTCGCGGCGGCGCTCCCATCTTTATCCTTCACCTCGACTCTTCTTTGTTGTATCTGAACGTGCAGCTTGAACGAGCCGACAGAATTGCCTGCGCCCGTTTGAGAGGCGGGAGGGCGAGCGGCGGCAGGAGCATGCGAGGGCGCGCCGGTTTCTGCTTTCGCGCCGTCCAAAAACATTAACGGCTGGGAGACGAGGGCGATGATGACCGGCAGCAGAGCGAGCCGGAAAACGTGTGTGAGCTTCATTCTCATGTCAATCTCCTTATCAAGGGGCGTCAGGTAAATTTCAACGGAGGGTGACAGCTCTGGAGATTGACCAGAAGGCAGACCGCGGCGATGCACGACGCCGGCCTAGCCTTGCGGGCAGTCGATCTGAGAAGGCGATCCGGTGCGAGGGCGCAACCGCGCGGAGGGGCCGCCGTAGCTGTCTCCACTTCGAATGTCTTCAGAGCGGTGACTTAGCGTCCCCCACACCGCGCTTGACATGTGAGATACGAATGACTCAGGCGGGTCAGATTCAGTGGTGCGTGATGGGCTGATTTTTCAGAATTAATCGTTCGGGATTAATCGGGCTATGAGGTCCGCACTGTGCGCGGGCTTGCGCCGGTCCAACGCTTGAAGGCGCGTGAGAAGGCGGCGGGGTCGGAGAAGCCCACCAGGTAGGCGGTCTCGTTCACGGAGACTTTTTTCCCGCTCAGGTAGTGGAGCGCTAGCTGGTGACGCAATTCGTCCAAGACCTTTTCGAAAGTCACGCCCTCGGCTTTCAGTCTGCGAAAGAGTGTCTGGCGGCTGAAGCCTAGTTTGTTGGCGATCACGTCCATGCTCGCTTCGCCGGTGTGCAGGATGGGCATCAGCAGGCTCTCGACGCGGCCCCTGGTTGTTTTAGAACTCTCAAGGCTCTTGAGCAGCGCCTCCGCGTGTGCGCTCAAGACGCCGAAGACGTAGCGGTTGGTGCGTGGCATCTTGATTGACAGGAACTCTTCGTCCATCAGCAGCGCGTTCATGTGGCTGCCGAAGACGAGCGGTACGCCGAAGACCTTGTCATATTCAGCGCGGTAGCTCGGCTCCTGGTGTGTGAAGTGAATCGCTTTGGGGTAAGGCCACTTTGCGAAATCGCGTGTTGCCCCGAAGTGCTCCCGCGCGCCGCAAATGTTCCGCGCGAAGGCTGATTCCGTGAGCAGCCGGTTGTCTGTGTAGAGATGGCTCGTGTACTTCAGCCAGACCTCGCCCGCGTCGCGGACGAGTTCAATGTGGTCCGAGACTTTCGCTGCATCCTCATCGAGCATCAGGCGCGCGTAGCGGTTGATCTGCCGGCGCGCCTCCTCTGTGGTTTCGGCGGCCTCGCCGATGAGCCCCACAATCGAGATGTCCTGCAACCTGCTCGACTCGCCGAACAGCAGCGCGAGTGCCGGCTCGTTGCACAGCTCGACGCCTGCCTCCATCAGCGCCACGTAATTCGACAAGGAGACGCGGTTGTCCTGCTCCTGTATGTCGTCAGGGCGGAGCCGCGAGCGCGCGAGCAGCGTCCGTCGATCCGCGCCTCTCGCGACGGCGAAATCCAGAAAGGCTTTCGGATAGCCGGCGGCAATTGTCGGCTCAGCCATCTCCTGCCGTCTCCCTGCAACCTGCGGTCATGTTTTTGATACCTGGCGTCATGTCCCCCAATGGTCCGCCGTGGATAAGATAAGTCCCGCATGGACAATCCTAGTGGGACAAGCGTGACAACTGCAACGCCGCGGCTCAGGGCCAGAACGGCCGGCGCATTCTATTTAATCACCATCATCGCGGGCGTGTTCGCCGAAATCTTCGTTCGCGGCGCACTCGTCGTGCGCGATGACGCCGCGGCAACGGCGACGAACATTCTGGCACACGAGCCGTTGTATCGCGCGGGGCTGGCCGCCGATCTCATCATGCTCGCGTGCTATCTCGCCGTGACGCTCCTCTTCTACGACTTGTTCAAGCCTGCGGGCAGGAGCCTCTCTTTGCTCGCCGCGTTCTTCAGCCTGGTCGGGATCGCCGTCCTGGCCGTCAACTCCCTCAACCACCTTGCCCCTTTGGTCTTCCTCGGAGGTGCCGACTACCTGAGCGCGTTTGAAGCGAATCAGTTGCAAGCCTTTGCGCTGATGTCTCTCAGAATGCACGCGCGCGGCTACACCGTCAGCGGGGTGTTCTTCGGCATTTACTGTCTCACGATTGGATATCTTGTTTTAAGGTCTGGCTTCCTGCCTCGAATAGTAGGGGCGCTGATGGCCGTTGGCGGTCTGGGCTACCTGACGAACAGCTTCGCCGTCTTCCTTTCGCCTGCGTTTGCGGCTCGTCTCCCGGACGTGACAATCCTCGGCGGAATCGCGGAACTATCTTTGTGCCTGTGGCTCCTGGTCATGGGCGTTAATGTCCCGAAGTGGAAAGAGAAAGCAAGGCTCGGCAATTTAGCGGAGCATAGTTAAGGAGAGATGAATTGGGCTCAATGAAGAAAGCCGGAACGGCCCTGGACGACATCAAGGTCCACGTGAAGTTCAAGATTTCAGCCCTGTGGGCGAGCGTGATGTTCTGTTACATCTACGGGGATTATTTTTGGCTCTACGCGCCTGGGAAGCTGCAAGGGATGCTGGAAGGAAAAATGGTGCCGCTCGGACAGGCTACTCAAGGCGTTCTGTTGTTCACCTCCGTCTCGATGGCGATTCCGGCCGTCATGATTTTTCTGTCGCTCGCGTTAAAGGCCGGCCCGAGTCGCTGGGCGAACATCATCCTGGGCGTGGTCTATACGGCGTTCGTGCTGATTACGATGCCGGGTGCCTGGGCGTTCTACATCTTCCTGGGAAGCGTTGACGTAGTACTCACGACGCTCATCGTCTGGCACGCATGGAATTGGCCCAGGCAGGAAGCGACCTAATCGGCCACACACACTCTCTCAGTCGTGTCGTTCCGGTAGTCCCAAACCTGCTCAAGACGCAAAGGCTTAGCGTGTGAGGAGGTGGCGGCCCCTTGCAACTATGCCTATGAATGAGGCATCATAGTTGCTGGCTAATCCTTCTCTCTTGCATCAACGGTGATGCGCCCCTTGCCTGACGATTGGCGGCGGCGTTCGGATAGTTCGAGAGCGGGTTGATATCAACTTGCAGAAGTCGCCCCCTTGAAGGGGTGCATCCGAACCTAAGCCTTCGACAGCGACCGTTACTCCGAAGCACACTTTCGATTCGAAACTTCTCTTAACACTCCAAAAGGGAGAGGTACATTTATATGACTATGAAACTATACGTCGGCAACCTGTCGTTCCAGACTTCGAGCGAGGACCTGCGGGATTTGTTCGCGCAGGCCGGCACGGTCGAGAGCGCTTCGGTCGTCGAGGATCGTGACACGGGGCGTTCGCGCGGGTTCGGCTTCGTCGAGATGGCGTCGAGGGAAGAGGGCGAGGCGGCCATACAGCAGTTCAACGGCCAGGAAGTCAACGGTCGTGCGCTGAACGTCAATGAGGCCAAGCCGCGTGAAGATCGCGGTGGTGGCGGTGGACGCGGCGGCTACGGCGGCGGCGGCAACCGTGGCGGCGGCGGTGGGCGCGGTGGTGGTCGTTTCAATCACGGCGACGAGAATCGCGGCAACCGCTGGTAAGAACTATTAATATAACCAGCGACCCTTTATGGAAAGCGCCCCTGGCAGCGATACGATTGAGGCCGGGGCGCTTTCAGTTTTAAGAACAGAGCGGGGTCGCAGCGTCAGATTCGGTGGTGGAGTATTAAGAAAGAAGTGTTCATAGCTTGCCCTGTCTGTTTTTCGGGAAACTGCTTTCAATTTGAGCGAACGCAGCGAGAGTTCTCCTGTGATGATTGCGGGTTCGTCTTTGCCGAAGACAGAGCGGCGAATATCTCCGAACCTGAAAAATGTATTTTTTGCGGGGGTGGACACTTCTATTTCGAATCGCCACTCGATCTATCTTTCCTGGGTCGCGCTTCGATCTGTTACGTCTGCGAAGCCAGGTATAAGGGAGTCGTCATAGATAACCCGGACGAATCATATAAACCGGAAGCCGCACGCGGCGCACGCGGGTCAAAAGCCGCCACGCGTTGGAAAGAAAGAGTCGAACGTTATAGCAGACGAACCGGGACGTGAGCCGGTCGCGGGCGCGAGACTCAATTGAGAATCTTAGGGGGGCACCCTGCGTGAACCAAAAACATGTTGTTTCCATTCAAAAAAACACACATGTCTATTACAAACAGAAGCGCGGTAAGTTGCCGAGACGTTTCTGCCGTGTAAGCCCCCAAAGATGAAGGCGGTCGGAATTTTAATTTCAGGAGCTTCATGAGCAGCAAATCAAGTCTTAGCGTCAAAGCGGCGGGCATCAACTGGATAACAGCAAGCTGGATGATCATCTTTCATCTGGGCGCGATAGCCGCACTCTTTATGTTTAGCTGGCAGGCTTTAATAGCCGCCGTCGCGCTCTGGTGGGTCGCGGGGAGTCCGGGCGTCGGCATGGGCTTTCACCGTCTTCTCACGCATCGCGGGTACAAGACGCCGAAGGCGGTCGAGTATTTCCTGACCGTCTGCGGGACGCTCGCGCTCGAAGGCGGCGCTATCAACTGGGTCGTCACTCATCGCATACACCACGCGCACACGGACGCGCCCGGCGACCCGCACACGCCGCGCGACGGCGGCTGGTGGGCGCACATGGGATGGATTCTCAGAGGCACGGCTCAGCAGCATGAAGACTCGGCCCTGTGGCGCTACGCCCCGGACCTGATGAAGGACGGCTTTCACCGCTGGCTCAACCGCTTCTACTACGTGCCGCTGGTCGCATGCGGCGTGCTGCTCTTCGCGCTCGGCGGTTGGTCCATTCTGATGTGGGGCATCTTCTTCCGCGTGACGTTCAACCTGCACGCGACCTGGCTCGTCAATTCCGCGACGCACATGTGGGGCAAGCGGCGCTTCGCCACCAACGACGATTCGACCAACAGTTGGTGGGTCGCGCTTCTGACCTTCGGCGAGGGCTGGCACAATAACCACCACGCGCACCCGACTTCGGCCCGCCACGGGCTCACCTGGTACGAGATTGATTTCAACTGGTGGGGCATACGCCTGCTCCAATTCTTCAAGCTGGCGAAAGGGATCAAGCGCGTTCGCCTGAACGCCGCCAACGCCACGTGGCAACTTTACTCCGGCCGCGTCCGCGCCAAAGGAGATGCATGAAAGAGTTGAGAGAGCAGGGCATCTACGCCTTGCCTGACGGGAGAGAGTTCATAGCGCACGCGGTCTTTCGCGGCGGGTACGTTCTTTACACTCCGGGCGACTGGGAGTTTTCCGGCATGCATTTCTATGAGACTAATGCCACGGGGCAGATTCGTTCCAAAGGGCAGCGGACCTCCTGGCACATCGAAGACCTGACCGATACCAACAGGACGGCCCGCTCTCGCTCAAGGAGCGGCGCGGCGCAAAAACCGTAAGCCATCTAGAGCAGTCTTCAATCGGCCGTGTAACCGTAGGGACAAGAGCCCTGCCCCTACGGTTATAACTAACGTCCTATATCTATCAGCCTCACGCAGGCAGCGCGCGCTCTCCTTCGTCGTGCGCCGTCCGAACGGGTGTTATAACTCTTTCATGTGCTATACTCTGTATGTGCTATACTCTGTACGTCAATAGATGACAGGTATTGTTCTTTAGAAAAATTCACCTCTCGACATCGGGATCGGGCCACCGCGGCCCTCTTCTTGTGCCGTCTGTTGTTTTTTCAAACGCGACTGTAACAAGGAGAGCTTCGATGTCTAACTCCGTCGCACGTCGAAATTCAATCCGAAACAATCTTTCAGGCTCGCTAACCCACCGGACACAGGCGCGTTCGTCCGCGCGGAGAGTGAATCTCTCTCCGTTGCAGCGCACAATTTCGAGAGGGGATGAGAGATGAGCGCGCAGCGAAGTTACACATCGGAGACGTGTGCGTGGTGCACGGGGTCTGGAAAGTGGGCCATTTCCGTAGGCTACGTCGTCTCCTGCCTGGTCTGCGGCGGGAAGGGTAAAGTCCTGGTGGCTGAGCCCAGCGGCCCGTGTCGCCAGTGCGAAGGGGGCGGCAGGCGCAACTCAACCTCCCCTTGCCTGACCTGCGCGGGGACGGGCTGGGCGGGCGTGGTGCAACAGAGGTAGCGCGATGAAAATGCACTGCCACCGCTGCGGGAGGATGTTGCGACTCTGGGAGACGAAGTGCCCCTACTGCTACCGCTCGGCCCTTAGTTGGCCGCATGTCATCGCCGTCGCAGCCTTCGTCGGGGCGGCCATTTATTGGCTCAAGTTTTCTTAGCGCCCGCCCGCAGACGGTGTTGCCCCCCAACTGAAAACTGACTTTCCGAGGCGAGCCGAAGCGCGGGAGCCGAGACATCTGTATGGACGAAACAAACAAAAAGGAAGACAAAGCATTAGACGGCGCGGCGAACGAGGAGCAGTGGCCGGGGATAGATTCAAGATACAGGCTGATCGTCGTGGCGGCTTTGAGAAGCAAGCAGCTTCTGCGCGGCGCGTCGCCGCGAATTACGGCCGACCCGCTGAAGCGCAGGAACACGAGCATCGCGCTCGAAGAGGTCAAGCAAGGGCTCGTACCTTTCAGACTCACCGAGGCGGACGAAGAGAACAACGGCGACGGCCAGCAGGAGGGCGGGCCGCTGTGAGCACGATCAGCGCGGAGCAATTCGGTCAAATCTGCGACGACGTGTGGCGCGACCGCACAGCCGTCCTGTCGCGGCGCGGTATTTTGAGCGTTGAGGACGCGCTGGTCAGGGCCGTGTACTGGAGAATCCGTAAAGCCGGGGGCGAGCCGGACCGCAGCATCGAACACTACTCCTCTTTACTCGACAAACTCGTGCAGCGGTGCAGGGACGAGGCCGCGCGGAGTTGTTAGGAATGACAGGTTTCATCGTCGAAGAGGAGCCATGCAGGAAGGGCTGAGGGAGCGTGGCATTTATGCCTTGCCGGACGAAAGCGAAGTGATCGCGGTCGTGGACATACGGGGCGCTTACCTGCTCTATTCCCCGCGCGATTGGGCGCTCTACCCGAACGTTCCCGCCATGTACGAGGTCTATGCTTCGGGGCACATACATTACAGGGGGAGAGCGACCTGCTGGCGCATTGAAGATTTGAGTGATACGGGCCGGACGGGAGGGCGGGCGTGACCGGCGCGGCCGAAGAGTTGATGAATTGTTGAGATTGAAGCGAAGGGCTTCCCGAAAGTAACGACATGTAAGATGAACGGGCTTCGGGTCTATACCAATCATTCGGGCACGGACGAGCCCGGCGCGCGCTCCACGTTCTACAGCAGGCGTGCCGACGGCCCCTTTTACTGCTGGTGCTATGAGGAGCAGGCCGGACACTGGCATGTCGGCCGTGTGCACCTGCCCGACCTGGCCCTGAGATTGCTCCGCGCCACGAGTTGGAGGTCCGTCCCGCCTGAGTTGCAGGCGAAGATGAACGAGCACTATCTCGAATAGCCCCCGACAAATTAGATGCGACGATAATGGATGAACCGGAATGTGAAGTAATCTGATGCTTGAAAAAAATTTCCCGATTAACAATCTGATTCTCGCCAGCCTTCCTCGTAAGGAGTATGCTCAACTGCTCCCGAACCTGGAGGCGGTTGAGTTGCCGCCCGGCGAGAAACTTTACAAGTCGGGCGACGTTATCGAACACGTCTATTTTCCCGGCGACGGCCTGGTCTCTCTCGTCACGCACATGAACGATGGGACGACAATTGAAGTGGGCATCATAGGCCGGGACGGAATGGTGGGCATCCCCGTCCTGCTCGGGGACGACATAGCATTCGAAGAGGCGATTGTGCAGATCGCCGGCAACGCGGTGCGCATGAGGTCCGGGGTCTTCAAAGAGGGGTTGAAGAGAAATCATAGCCCGCTCCTCACCGGACTGCTACTCTACACGCGCGCGCTGATGAAGCAGGTCGGGCGGACCGCCGCCTGCAACCGCATACACTCGGTGGAGGAGCGGCTCTCGCGCTGGCTGTTGATGTGCCACGACCGCATAGAGTCTGACGAGTTGCCGCTCACGCAGGAGTTCATTTCCAACATGTTGGGGACGCGCCGGGCGAGCGTCGGCACCGCCGCGACGGGGCTGCAAACGGAAGGGCTGATTCGCTACTCGCGAGGCCACATCAGTATTTTGGACAGGGATGGGCTGGAAGACTACGCCTGCGAATGCTATCTCGCAGCTAAAAGTTAGGCCACAGACGAGCCGTTGAGAATTTCTTCGTTCAGCCGAAAATCACCGATTCTTATGCGCGCTGGCGCGCATAAGCTGGTATACTCTTCCTGAACAACTCGTCGCTCGACATCGGGATTGAGTCCCTTAGCTCCCTCCTTGTGCCATTTGCTTTGTTGTTTACTCCCCTTTGACCGGTAGGGCGTAGATTCGGATTCGTCAGAGCTTTCCCTATTAACTGGCACGGCAGAAGAAGATTTATGAAAATACTACTCTACAACCCCGACAACGGGGTCACGCGCAATTTCATGCCTCACCTCTGGATGTTCCTGCTCCAGGCGCTCACCCCGCCGGGCCACGAGGTGATTCTCATTGACGGCAACGCGCGCGCGATGACGGATGACGAGATCGTCCGCTTCGTGCGCGAGCAAAAAATCGGGCTGGTCGGCATCGGCGCGATGACCAGGATGGTGGCGAAGGCGTACCGTGTCGCGGACGCCGTCCGCGCGGCGGGCGTCCCCGTCGTCATGGGCGGGCCGCACGTGACGGAAGTGCCGGACGAAGCGCTGGGCCGCGACGGCGGAGAGCGCCACGCGGACGCCGTCGCACTCGGCGAGGCCGACGAGACCTGGCCGCTCATCGTCGAAGATGCCGCGCGCGGGCAACTCAAAGACATCTACCAGCCCGAGCGCGACGCCAAAGGGTTGGACCGCAAGCCGACCCTGCAACCTTACCCGCCAATCCCCTGGGAAGCTCTCGAACTCGAACAGTTCAGTCTCATCCCGCGTTTCCTGCGCCCCTTGATGAAGCGAATGGGAAGCGGCTGGGGCTCGTTCTACGTCGTCCCCATAGAGACGGGCCGGGGCTGCCCCTACGGCTGCGAGTTCTGCACCGTCACGGGCTTCTTCGGCGACTCCATACGCTTTCGGACTAACGAATCGGTCGTCGAAGAGTTGTTGCGCCTGAAGGAGCGCGCGCGCCGCGAGCGCGGGCAGGTCGCGGCCTTCTTCATAGACGACAACCTCGCCATCAACATCAAGCGCACGAAGTCGCTCCTGCGCGACATCATAGAGGCCCGCGCGCAGGTGCCCTGGGTCGCGCAGATCAGCGCCAATCTGCTCAAGGACGAAGAACTCGTTGACCTCATCAAAGAGTCGGGCGGCAAGTGGATCTTCATCGGGATGGAGTCCATAGACCCCACAAACATGGCGGACGTGAACAAGAATTTCAGCAAGCCGGGCGAGTACCGCGCCGTGCTCGAACGCCTCGCCGAGCGCAACGTCTACGCCATCACCTCGTTCATCTTCGGGATGGACAACGACACGGTGGGCGTGGCCGGGCGCACGATCTCGGAGATTGAGTCATGGCCGCCGGGCCTGCCCGTCTTCGGCCAGTTGACGCCGTTTCCGGCGACCCCGCTCTACACGCGATTGGAGAAGGCCGGACGCTTAGCGCGTCCCAAACACTGGCTGGACTTCGCGCCGTTCGTGATGGCGCACGAGCCCCTGAAGATGTCCATCGAGGAGGCGCGGTCCGAGACCAAAAGCGCCTGGGCGGCTTCCTACAGCCCCGAGAGGAACGCGCAGGCGGTTGACTCCATCAAGGACCAGCACGTCAAGTATCAGATCATTCACCTGGTCTCGCGCCTCTTCTTCCGCGGCATCTACTTCCCGCAGATGGGCAAGCGCGCCTGGCTCAAACTGATCGCGCAGAACCGGCGCACGATCTTCAAGCTGACGAGAGAGGCCGTCACCACTTTCCGCGGCGACAAGAAGAGGAAGAAGAGGGAGGCGAGGTCGGCGACCGTTGTCGCGAACGAGCGTTGAAGGTTGGGGAGGCGTTGTAAAGCTTCTGCCCTTCGGTCCTGAGTTTCAGGGTGCCTTGCTCGGGCCTCTTTCATGCGTGAGTGGGACGTCATAGTCGTCGGCGGGGGCGCGGCCGGACTTTTCTGCGCGTTTCATGCGGGCAGGCGCGGGCGCAGAGTCCTGGTGCTGGAACACGCCGAGCGGGTCGGCAAGAAGATAGCCATCTCGGGCGGCGGGCGCTGCAACTTCACCAACATTCACACCACCGCGGAAAACTTCATCTCGGCCAACCCGCACTTCTCAAAGTCAGCCCTCGCACGCTACACGCCCGCCGACTTCGTCGCGCTCGTCGAAAAACACGGCATCAAATACCACGAGAAGAAACTGGGCCAGCTTTTCTGCGACGGCAGCTCGCGCCAGATTATTGACCTCCTGCTCGACGAGTGCCGCGACGCCGGCGTCGAAATACGCTGCCGGTGCGAGGTGCGCGAGGTGCGCAAAGGTGACTCGTTCGAGCTGGAAACCAACCAGGGGATTTTCAATTCGTCCGCGCTCGTCGTCGCCACGGGCGGGTTGTCCATCCCGACGCTGGGGGCGACCGATTTCGGCTACAGACTCGCGCGACAGTTCGGCCTGCGGATTGAGGAGCCGAGGCCCGCGCTGGTGCCCTTCACCCTGGCCCCGCAGATTTTGGGCCGGTTGGCGACCTTGAGCGGCGTCTCGCTCGACGCGCTCGTGAGTTGTCGAGGCCGTGAGTTCCGCGAAAACATACTGATCACTCACAGGGGCTTGAGCGGCCCGGCCATCTTACAAATCTCTTCCTACTGGCGGCCCGGCGACGCCGTCTCAATCAACCTCCTGCCGGAAGAAGACCTCGCCCACTTGCTGACTCGTGATGAGAGCGCCGAGGTCGAACTGGTCAACCTGCTCGCGCGCCATCTGCCGAGGCGCTTCGCGCAAGCCTGGTGCGAGTTGTACGCGCCTTCTAAGAGACTCAAGCACTACGGCGCACGGGAAATTCAGAGCATCGCGCAGAGCGCCCACGAAATGCGAATCACGCCGTCGGGGACCGAAGGGTTCAGGAAGGCCGAAGTGACGGCGGGCGGCGTCTCGACCGCCGAGCTTTCTTCGCGGACGATGGAGGCCACGCGCGCGCCCGGGCTCTACTTCATAGGCGAGGTGGTGGACGTGACAGGCCAGTTGGGCGGCTTCAACTTTCAGTGGGCGTGGGCCTCCGGCCACGCCGCCGGGCAGCACGTTTAAGGCCGCATTTCTGGCACAATCTTTTTCTGTTGACAGGGCCACCCGCGGGATATATTTTCTCTTCCGATTATCAAAGCCTTACTCATTTGGGTAGTGGGTCAGTTTGAACTCTGTAAGAATCCCTCGGCCCTGGCCGCGTCAGCGGCCTCGTGAATTTAGCCCGGCCTTTCAAGGCCGGGTCAACGTGCGCCACCGTAACCGCGTCGCGTCAGCGACGCTTGAGCGGCGATTCAAGCGTCGCTGACGCGACGCCCTTGAAGGTCGCTTTTCCCCGGCGTTGAAACGCCGGGCTAAATTCATGTGGCCGCTGACGCGGCCGAGGAACTCTGACAGCACTTAAACTGACCCACTACCCTCATTTGAAGGCCCTTGGAATTGTGCTGATGTAGGCTTTCATCGTGTCAGCCTCACCAAACCCAATGAGGGTCTCGCCCAGAGAAGTACACAACACAAATTATCAAGCGAAGTAACGCCCAGGGCTTAATCCTTCGAGAGCCGGAGGTGGACATGACCACAAAAGAGAATGAGGCCGGGCAGACGCGCTTCGAGCGGGTCAGAGAAATCCTGCGCGACGCCGCCGACGGGCGCGAGGCCGCTTACGGGGGCTTGCCCCTCTGGGAGTTCTCGCGTGAGAAGTTGCTCGACGCGAAATTGTACGGCATCCAGTTGATCGCGCCGGAGCCGGGGGCAGCCGGGGAAGCGGCCGCCTCGTCGTCGTCGTGCTGCGCGCACCACGTCGCGGGCGCGGTCGAGTCGCAAGGTCGCGCGGCGCGCTCTGGCCTGGTCCAGGGGCTGCGCGGCGAGCCACCGTTCGACGGCTCGCAGTTCCCGCCGCTCCCCTGGGGCGGGAAACCTGTCGCGCCAGAGCAGATTCAGTTCATAGGCGATTGGATTGACGACAACTGCCCGGCCGATGAGCAGGAGGAAGGAACCGCCTACAGCTTCGACGTGGACGCCATCAAGACCGAGCGCACCGAAAGCGCCGTCGCGTCGCTCGTTGAGCTGCGCCGCACGCGACACGAGTTCCGCCCGGCGGCTGCGGGCGAATACAAGTTCCGGCGCGGCGAGTTGAAGCAGCGCATGAACGTGGACTGCATGGAGGAGTCGCAGGTCGAACGCTTGCGCGCGGCCTTCCGCGAGCTTTACGAGTTGAACAAGTGGCCGGAAGACAGCCGCAACTATAACAACCTCGCGCTGATTCACCAGAACCACTGCCAGCACGGCTGGGAGCGCTTCGTGACCTGGCACCGCATTTACCTCTACGAGTTCGAGCAGGGGCTACAGGACCACTTCCCGGACGTGACGATGCCCTACTGGGACTGGGTCATGCCGCAGTACAGGCCCGCGCAGCCGGACAAGGGTTGGAGACTTCCGAAAGCGTTTCAGGCGTACCTGACGGAGGACTCGCTCAGGTTCCTGGACAAACACGGCATCCCCGCGAACAAGCTGAAAGACCTGGTCCGCCAGCCGGGCAAACTGGACCCGGCCTTCCCGACGCTGACAAAGTTCTTCGCCGCCGTGGTCGGGGCCGGGGTCGGTGAGGAATACACGAAGGGCGACTATCGCAACCGCTTCATAGATGCGCTGCTCGACGCCAACTCACTCTGGTATCCGCTGCGCTATCCGGGCGAGTATCAGGACTCCGCGGGCAAGACTTCCACCATCAATAAAGTGATTCACTACCATTACCCGTCGGAGGAAGACATCAAGCAGATTATGTCTCTGCGCACCTTCCGCGACTTCGGCGGCGGGAGCCTCTACAACGACGCCTTCGGCTTCATTGATCAGAACCCGCACAACACGCTCCACATCTGGACGGGCGGCATGAACCCTCTCTTCGACCCGAACGCGCCCGTGACTAAGGAGAAGCAGGTTCCCGCGCCCAAAGACCGCAACCGCGCCGTGCAGGTCGCCGGGCGCAAGTTCCATAAGCGTGAAGACCTCTACACCCAGCCCGAGTTCGGTGACATGTTCAGTAACCTGACCGCCTCTTACGACCCCATCTTCTGGCCCGTCCACGCCAACGTTGACCGGCTCTGGTGGGAGTGGCAGCAGCAGCACCCGGACTCCAACCCCGCGGACCTCGACGCCGTGCTCACCCCCTGGAGCTACACCTCGCGCGACACGCTCGACATGTACCGCTTCGGCTACGAGTACGTGAAGAGCAGTTGCATCATCCCCGTCGGAGCCGAAGTCCCGGTCGGGCGCTTCGTCTCGACGAAGATAGAAGTGCCGGAGCTGGTGCGCGCGTCGTCGGGTGAGGTCGAAGTCCGCTTGCACCGCGTCCCGCAGCTTCCACGCTCGTGCTTCATACGCGTCTTCCTCAATTTGCCGGACGCGGACGCCGCCACTTCAATAGATGATGACCATTACGCGGGCTACCTCGCCATCTTCGGCCACGGGGCCTGCTACGGCGGGGGAAAG